>ENA-OPKX01000287-OPKX01000287.1-human-gut-metagenome-genome-assembly--contig:-NODE-287-length-13058-cov-2.750365_pt1 | contig 13058 bp, 17 predicted proteins | sample MGYA00241791_ERZ501709 | MGnify/ENA primary metagenome ERZ501709 (study PRJEB25962, sample SAMEA2042091) | human gut metagenome | biome: human gut; feature: human-associated habitat; material: faeces...
GTTACATTTTTTATTATAATAGGATCATCAGCTAATCCTTCTATTGTTATATCAACTAAATCGATTGTTGGTATTATTTCTATTATAGCTGGAGTTGTTAAATTACCATTTACATTTATATCTATAATTTTACTTGTGAATCTATCAATTTCTTCTGTTACTTCTTCTTTATATTCATATCCAATAAAATTTAATACTTTTTTATAAGCATATTTAGATTTAGTTTTTTCTGTATTAGTATCATTAAGAACAACGTTAAATAAATTTGTATATCCATCTAAATTTAAGGTAACTACTCCTAATAATTCACTAATTAAATTACTTATATTTTCTAATATTTCATCTCTAGAATTTCCCTTAAATAATAAGCATACATCTATATTCTTAAAAGAAATATTCCCATCTAAAAACATAGGTAATAATGCATTTATATTATATTCACTGTTATTGCTAATAGAAGAAGTAGAAATATCTACAGTTAACTGCTTAGCTCCATACTTTTTTATATCTAAACCATTTATCTTCATTATCTTCTACTCCTTCCAGCTAAGGCGAATTTATTATCTACCTTTTTATATGTGTAACTACTTATTTCCTCACTATCCATATAATTTTTTATTATTATAGTGTTAGAGCTTTCTGATCTAGTTTCATTTTTTACTATTTCTTGTATTTTTCTATACATTTCGTCAAGTGGCACTATTGCTTCAGCATTAGATCCTTGCCCATTGAATGCATCTCCAACCCCAATTCCATTTAATACAGTTGGTGATTTAAAAATACCTCCATTGTAATACCAATCTACTGAAACTTTAGGAATTGAAGGTGGTACTAAACTGAAACTACCAGTTATGCTGAAATGAGGTAATTTAAACATAGATTTAATACCATCCCATATACTTGTTATAGAATTAACTACACTTTTAAATGGAGATATTATCCCATCCCAAGCACTTTTAACACCATTAACAACATTATCCCATATAGAACTTATAGAACCAGTTAATCCATTCCATATAGACTTTATAGCATTACCAACACTTTCAAATATGTTTTTAAAGCCATTCCATATCGTTTTTATACTATTTACTATACTATTCCAAATACTAGATATGGTATTACATATCCCTTGCCATATAGTTTTAAAGAACTCACAAGTGGTATTCCAAAAATTTTTAATACCTTCTACTGCTGACTTCCATAATCCAGTAAACCAATCCCAACAACTTTTAAAAAATTCTACAGTTGTATTCCATGCTTGTTTTAATCCCTCAAACATGCTATAACATAGATTTCTAAACCATTCACACTTATTCCAAAGTACAACTAACGCTGCAACTAATGCTGTAATACCTATTATTATTAATGTTATTGGATTTAAACTCATAACAAGATTTAATGCTGCTTGGGCTGCACTCATTGCTGTAGTTGCTAATGTACTTGCCATAGTTGCTACTTTGTGTGCAATAAATTTAGTTGCACTTATACCAGCTTGTACTGCACTTTTTGCAAATTCTACTGATGCTTTACCTAAGTTTAAAGCAAAATTTCCTACTGCCTTTGCTCCATCTAGTGCCTTAGTACTAAAGTTTTTAATTGTTTCTATTGCATCACTACCAACCTTTTTTATATTCTTATAGGCTTTTACAGTATCGCTTATTCCTTTAGTTAATTTGCTAAATGCTCCTAATGCTACATTTAAAGTAATTACTCCTGCTCCAATTCCTGCAATAGTTTTTAATTGCTCCGAACTTAAATTACTTAACATTCCTGTTATTTTACTAAATCCTTCTGCAACCATGCTCGTTACTGGTGCTAATGTATCACCCATATTAATAGCACTATTTTTAACTTCATTTAACGATTGTTTTAACTTATTTCCAGTAGTATTATTAACTTTTTCAAATGCTGTATCTGTTGCACCTGCACTATTTTGCATATCACTTAATGTACTATTAAAAGCCTGTCCTGCATCAGTGGCTAATACTAAAGCGGCTTTCCCTGCTTCTGAACTGCTCCACAATTCACTCATAGCAAGTCCTGAATTATTTGCTTCTTGTTCAAGTATTGCCATGGCATCTCCAAGTGATACTCCACTTTCCATTAACTCTGCAAAAGATTTCCCTGTCTTTTCTTTTAATATACCTGCTACAGTACTACCACTATCTGATAATTCATTTAACATACTATTCATATAAGTTGTAGTTTCAGCTGTAGCAATACCCTTGGATGTCATTAATGCATATCCAGTACCTAATTGTTCAAGATTAACATTAACACTATTGGCTGTAGGTATTATCTTACCCATGGAGCTTGCTAGTTCTGCAACTGTTGTTTTACCCTTATTTTGCGTTTGCACAAGAATATCAGATACATTCGTTACTTCTGAAGCTTCTAAACCATATGCATTTAATATAGTTGTTAATATGTCCAATGATTGACCTGCTTCTGCAAACCCTGATTTTGCAAGCTTTGTTGATTCAGTTACAAAGTTAACTGCATCAGCAGTAGATTGACCTGCGGATATTGCATTATAAACATTATCAGCAATCTCATTCGCACTTATTCCAGTTTGATTAGATAAGTCTATAATAGATTTTTTCATGTCATCATAGCTTACTTCCGTTTCATCTGCTATAGTGCTAACTTTTGCCATACTATCTTCAAATGTAATACTTGCTGCAATACTTGCTGTACCAAGTCCTGCTATAGCGGTTGATACTGGCTTTAATTTATCACTAGCTTTTCCACTAACTTCAGATACTTTATCAAAGCTTTCTGCTAACTTATCAATTTTACTATTAGCAATTTCTTTATTTATATCTTCTAAAGCTTTTTGATTTTGAAGCATAGCCTTTTCAGTATTATTCATTTTAGTAGTAGCATTAACAAGCTGATTATTACTACTTTCTATGGCTTTTTCATTCTTAGCATATTCTTCTTTTAATCCCTTTAACTCGTCTCCTAATTTCTTAGTTTCTTCGCTATTCTTTCCTGTTGTCTTAATGCTCTCTTCATACTTTTTAGATACTTCTTCAATTTTTTTAGCTAATTCCGATTGTTTTTCCTTTTCCTTATCAATAGTAGAATTTATACTTAAAATTCTATCTTGATGTAATTTAAGCATTTGGGTTTGAGCTTGAATTTTAGCTGTTAGTTCTCTTTGTTTTACTGCTAATTGATCCTGTGCAGTACCAAATAATTTTGCTTTTTGAGAAGCGACCCCACATTCCGAACTTACTAACTTTAACTGTCTAGTAACTTCCTTCATTTGCTTTTGAAACTCGCTACTTGAAGCACCAATCTTAATACTTGCTCCTGCCATAATTCACCTCCTATACTTCAAATTCTCCTGGAGTATTATGCTCTATAGGACTTCTAACCATATCGAATTCTAAATAATCAATATAATCTACAATATCCATTTCCATGCACTCTAAATAACTCATTTTATGAACTCTCATGGCATATCTAAAAAGATAAAATAATATATCAACATATTTATTACTTTCTATTTCTTCATCTTTATAGCCATTTTCCATGTCATAATCATCAAAGGCGGAAGCTTCTTTTTCTATGCTCCCGCCATTTATTTTTTTATTAAGTTATCCATCTTCTTCGCTGTCTTATTTCCAATAAGTTCATTTAGCTTAATAAATGTAGGATATACATCTTCTAAATCCATACCATCTAATAACTGATCTACTGTAAACTTATCTCCATACATTTCACAAATGTACTCGCACATTAAATCATAATGTTCTTGGGTATAAATCTCCTTTTCAGAAGCTTCATTCATTACATCCTGAATCTCTAACATTCTTTTGAAGTGTCTTCCTCTCATTCTAACCGGTGAAAATTCCTTTTCCTTAACTTCTCCATTTTCAATAATCTCTAGTGTAATTTTCATAATCTCCTCCAAGTAAAAACCAGGACAATTTGTCCTGGTGATAATTGTTTTTTATTATTCATATGATGGATATTCTTGAACTTCAGCAAACCAATTTGTAATTGCTTCTGATGCAGTGGCATCTGATTCTAATAAGTTTGATTCATCTACTTGGATCGCATATAAATTTTTCTTCTTACCATCTATAGTATCCTCTTTACTTCTTGCATAGAAAGTCCCCTTTAATCCAGCAGTTTGTGTTTTAACCTTATCTTCTTGCGTTTCGTAGTTCAGATCAGGTCTTTCTAATTTACCACAATAATACCAAGTAAATTCATACTTACCATTTCTCTTCTTCGCTCTCCAACCTATAGCAATTTCTTTTGCTCCGTCTCCACTAGCTTTTAATAGAAATCCATTTTTATATAAATTTTCAAATAATAAAGCATAATCTTGTGGTGCTAAAGTATTGACATTGACCTCTAAATCAGTACCTTCATACTGTTCAACTATTTCCTCTACATTATCATCACTATATACCTTTTCTTGTGTAAACTTATCTGTTACCTTGGCACTTAATGCTCTTGCTAACTTCACTGGCGTACCAGTAGTATAAGTTTCACCATCATTTTTAGTAACTTCAGCTACATATATATCCTTTAAACCACATAATCTACTTCTAACTATATTATTTATTTCTGGCATATTACTCCTCCTCCAAATAATTAAATCTTAATGCTTTATGGTATATTTTGGTGTCAGTTTCAAAGAAATCTGCCCCGTCTAAATACCCAAAGTCATTTTTTATCATTAAATTTTTAATTTCTTTTTTCAATTTCCACTCATCATTTTTGCTCCAAATGTCAACTTGTACAGTATAAACTACGTCCTCGATTTCATCGTCAGAAACATTATTATTCCTGTCATTTAACAAGCAAAAAGTAACATGGGTATCGTTAATATTCCCATCATACCAGCCTTGGACAACTGTTATCCCTCTTTTAGATATATCCTCTAATGCTACTGCTATAATTTCTATAATATCCACTCTACTCACCTACTTTAACTTTGAAATTAAACTTTCATATTCACTTTGTGCTACTTTGCTAAAATAACCTTCTAACTCTTGTTTAGTACTCTCCATGTATGCAAATGGTTTGATTTTTGAAGTGCCCCATTCAGTGAATTTTACATAAAAATAAGGTGAGTTATCTGATTTTTCCCACCCTACTATTATGCTTTGATATCCATTTTTCTTTTTAACTCCATTCAATGGAACATTATCTGCAGAATGTTGTCCTGTTCTACTTCCTTTTCTACCACTAAGCATAGGATCATTGCTTCTTGGCATTTTACTTTTAGCTGTACTTTGTGCTTTTTTACCGCATTCTTTTAAAATCTTTTTATTAGATTTTTCTATTTCAGATTCACTTGCAATCATTTCTACTTCTTTAATAAGCTCATCTAAACCTTCAAACTTAATTATCATATCTATGTAACTCCATTGGCTTTAATAGTTACTATATCTTTAGAATTATTTTTAAAATCTATATAGTAAACTTCATAACTACAACCATCAAACTCAATAGTAAATCTTGCTTGTTTATTCACTATTTCCTCTCTCATTAATCGTATCTTCTCACAATATCTTAGTTCAAAGTTTAATGCATTTTGAAATTTAACATTAATGGCTTCATAAAGTTCTTTACCATATAAATCCTTAGGATTACACCAACAATAAAAATAATCTTCTGTTATTTCTTCCTGTCTTCCATTAGTTATCTTTTTAAATTTTCTTTTAATCATTATCTTAGCATTAAAAGTTCTTCTTAAATTTTTACTAACGTTATTATTCAGATGTATCATTTTTTCTCACCGCACTTTTTAACTGCAATCTTAATAATTCACTTCTAAAGTTAACTTTAAAATATTCAAAAGCATTATTATAAATATACCTACAACAATCTAATAGTAATTGCTTGTTTGAGGTATCAGCCTCAAAATCTAGGCTGATACCTGCTATATCATTTGATAAATAATCTTTTGATCTATTTATTATTCTTTTTAATTCAATATCTTCTTCATCCCAAGTTATCTTAAGGTAAGCTTTTAACTCCTCTAACTGTTCTAACTCTTCTATCATCATAATATATTACTTCGTTGCAGTTTTAGTTAATTTTTGAACTTGTGCAGTATCTGTGTTTAAGTTAGAAATATCGAATACTAAGAACGAATCATTATCCTTTGGAATACCATTTGCATATTGTTTTGTAATATAAACTCTTTCATCTTCTAAGAATTTATATTCATCTGAATATTCTATCTTACGAGTTGATCCAATTCCCATGAAGTAATCTTTTGCCATTCCTACAGCCATTTTACCTTTAGGCACTGCTACAGATTGAATAAACTTACCTGGTATTGGTAATACTCCATATACATATGTACCATTGGCAGTTAAAACAGTAGTTGCAGCAAATATCTTTTCCCAGTAATCAACTGGATTAACTAGCATAATTACAGATGGAACCGCTCTCTTACCACCTTTAGTTAATGGTGCCATTACATTTTCACCTAAAGTCTTTGCTGATAAATCTGCTAGTTCAACTGCTTCTTTATCTGGGTATACCCCCTCAACAACTGCTCCTTTTAAGTTTTTAATCATACCGATTGGTTGATCCTTCCCTGTTCCTGAAATTATTGCTGCTTCTAATGCTATTGAAATAGACTCCGATAATACAGCTCTAACATATCTATCTAACCATTCTGGGCCTAAATCAAGCATAGCCTTAGCAACTGGCATATATGCACTTAATTTATATAATCCAGTATCAACCTTATCAAATCCATGTTCTAATTCCTTTTTAATTGAATCAGTTAATTTTCCCCACCATGCACCTTCACAATCTGTAGTTCTTATTATCCATTCAGTTGTTGCAGTTGTATTTTGAAATGTTATCTCTGATAATAATGGATGATTTAATTCTAAATCTTCAAAAACTCTATCAAATATTGTCTTTGGCATTACTACAGTTAAATCTGCAAATCCTCTTTTTTCAATTACTTGTTTATAATATTCCCTTTCCTCTGAAGTTAACTGTGCTGATCCTCTACTTGCAAGTATATTTCTATCTGCCATTTCAGTATTCATCATGCTTCTAGCTTCTTTAATAACTCTATCTTGAATCCCTTGAGCCATTCTTACTAAAGCTTCTGTCATAGCTCCTTCATCATCATTAGATAGTGCCTCAGTTATTGCACTTCTTATTTCAGTATCATCTGTGTTATTATCTAAATTTCTAACCTTTGTATGTCCAAATAATTGCAGGTTCATTCCTACTTGTCCTAAATCTTTTTTATTTTTTAATATTGCCATTTATATATCCTCCTTATTATTTAAATGCATTAAAAAATGCTGACATTATGTCAACACTCCTTTTATTGATTTTATTTTTTTGTACTTTAGGGTTAACCTCTGGTTCTTTCTCCCTTGCTTCATCCGGCTTAATATCCTTTAATGATAAATCACTTCTTGCAGCTATTTCAGTATCTGCATATGCGGGTATAGGTGTTGCTGTAATTTCAAACAGTTCTACTTTTGTTATATCTCTATAGAAATTCCATTTTTCATCCCATCTTGTTTCTTCATCTTTAATATTAAACCCAAAAGAACAACCTCTAATAAGGCCATTTTTAACATTTTCTAATAAATCATTACCATCTGTAGTATTAGGAATTGTTAATTCAAATCTTAATCCCTTTTCATCTTCTTCAAGAGTTAAGTTTGAGTTGCTTCTTCCAACAACTTTGTTCCAGTCATGATTTATTAACATGAAAATATCATCAGCTCTTTCTTTAATAGTATCCTTAAAAGCTCCTGGCATTACTCTTTCATAGAACTTTTCACCCCACCTATCTCTAAGTAATGTGTAGTTCTCGTTAAATACTGCTGCATAACCTTCAAGTTTTCTTTCTTCAACATTAGTTGAACGTATCTCAAGATTTACCGTCCTTTTTTCCATCTTTTTCACCTCCCTTCAAGTTATCATTAATACTTAGTACAGATTGATAATTTTTTGTAACATAATGCTCATTTGCCCAATCTTCATCTATAGGCTCTTTACCTAACAGTTTCAAATTATCATTAACTGAATTAACTCCAATTCTAAATAATAAATCACCTGAACTACTCAATGACTTAATATCAACATCTTTAATTCTTTGAGTATCAATCTTCGTATAAGTTCTTTTTAAATACAAGCCTTTCCCATACATTTTTCTATTAATTTCACTTGTAATTAATTTTGCGATTGGATTAACACAAAATATTAAAAAATTATCTGTTTGCTCTTTAACTCCAGCAACATCACCTTTTATAAGCCCGACTGGTACATGGAAAGCAGCTGCTACAAAGTCTATAACATCATCTATTAACGCTTTAATATCTCTACTATTTTTAGCAGGTGTTTGATTTTGCTTTTCTTCATAATTCATACCTTCTTCTAAGTGAAGTACAGCATTAGGATTTTCAAAATACTTTTTAAATTTATTTTGAAATAAATCATCTAACTGCTCTTGTGCATCTTCTTGTTGTGAAAACATTGTATCCAAAGTTAATATACCCTTAGTTCCATTTGCTTTCTTATAACTTGCTACTGATGCAGATATAAGGTTTCCATACTCTGAATATAGTCCATCAATTAACTTTTTAATTGATTCATTATTTAGCTTTAAATAAAGAACCTCTGATTCAGTAAAATTTCTATTAAAAGCAAAATCTCTTACAACTACTCCCGAATATACATCCTCATACTTCATATAAATTTTAGGTGTAAATTCATCTGCTACAAATAATTCATCATCTTGTTGTATTATTAGGCATTCATTGTCATAAATTAATTTTGATACAACCTCATGCCAAAATTCAGTAGCATTTTGATTTTTGTTAGGTTCTACATTAAGTAAATAATAATTATTTTTCTTAACTTCTTTTCCATTTTCTAAAGTTTGAAACTCACTCATTACTAGTGCATTAGCAATTAATGAAATAACCGAATCTATTGCAAATTTTTTATAATAAAGCTGCAATGCAGTATTGCCATATCCAACAACTTCACTTCTAACTTTACCTTTAGAAAATCCCTTTACCCAATCCATTATTATCCCAACTTAATCACCTCCTTTCTAGTAAGCATAGCAACTTGTTTTAAGTCTTGTTACCTTAGCTTGTGGTATTTCACTATCTTTAGATAATGCATGAACAAAAGCAAAAAAGCCATCCGTTTTTCTTAGGATTGGCTCTATCTTCAAGAAACTTTTATTCCCTTTTTTATCTGTATCTACATACACATTATTTGTGTACCAACGCATCATAGGATCATCACCAAAAATTATATTCTCATCAGCAAATAATTTTTCTACTAATGGATGTATTTTATTATGAGTAATATATCCACTTCTCACTTGATCCAAAGGTAACCCATATTTTTTAAAACTATCTTCAAGTATAGTTTTTCTATAGCTATCAGCTACAATATTTATTATTTTATATGTCTTAGCTTTTTCTAAAAACCATTCAGCTATTTTATCCGGATTTATTGTATCTTCATAAATTATAGTACATAACCCTTTTTTTAAAGCTAAATCAATATCAAACTTTATTTTCCTATTTTTAATATTTAAAGCTTTATGACATATAAAGGTGTGGTGTAACCAAACTCTCTTTTCTCCAAACTTAAATAATAAACCACATCCAGCAAAATCTCGAATTGATGCATAGTCAATAGCTCCAATACAATATGCTCCCTTTATACTTGGTATAGGTTGATTAGTTGCAAGTATCTTGTCCCATTCTGCTACTGCGGTATATGTTTCTTGTGCTGGTAAATTCATTCTTTTAGTCATAAATTCAATTGCTAATTGTGGTTGATGTTGCATATCTTCATATTCTTGCTCCATTTCAACCTGAAGGTGCTTAAAATATCTTAAACTAGGATTTGCTTTTTCCCACATCTTTTTATCATGGACTTCTGATTCATTTTCCAGTCTAAAAAGCATAGGAAATAATCTCATTTTCTTATTTTCACCTTTGAGAATTGCTTTAGATAACTCTAAATAGTCATCTAATGGCCCTCCTCTTACATTCCCATTTGTAGTTATAAAAAATGTTCTTGAATGTTGTTTTTTACCTAATGCTGATTTAAATACTTTAATTTGTGAATAATCTTCAAATTCATGTATTTCATCAAATATTATACATGCTGGTCTTAATCCATCTTTTGTTCTAGCATTAGAAGTATTATATTTTATATAAGATTTAGTCTTCTTAAATATAATTTTCTCTTTGGTGTAATAAAAATGCTTTTGTAACTTTTTATTATCATCAATAATATTGTATACATCATCAAAAGACGTTTTTGCTTGGTCTTCTGAATTTGCCACAATATCAACATTATATTCTCTAATTCCATGAAACGAAGTTGTAAAATACCAAGATAAAGGACTTATAAAACCATTTTTACCAGCACCTCTACCCATAAGTAAAAGAAATGTATTCCAAACTACAGTTCCATCATCATAATAACAATGAGCACATCCTAAAACAAATTTCTCCCATGGCAAAAGCTCATATGGGAAATACTCATGTATCTTTTTAATAGCCATATCAATTTTATCTGAATCAACCCAAACGTTAGGTTGTGATAATTTTTCTTTTACTAAAGCTATTAAGTCTTTAATATCCTGATTAGTTAATATAGCTCCACTTTCAACTAAATTTATATATTCATCAATATGTTTGTTATAATTCATCTTCATCATCTACCTTAGGAGATGGTTTTAGATTTAAATCATTTAATATTTTTAACATTTGAGTATTAACTTTTACAAGTTCTGATACCGAATCATTCTTCTTATATCCAGTTTGCTTGCCATTCTCCCATAAAACAGTCACTCCTCTGTCTCTTATATCTTGAATAAGCCTATTTTTTATATCCCATAAAGACATATAATCATCAACTAAATCAATATATCTCTTTTCTTCAGTTTCATTTATTGATAATTGCAGCAATAAGTCCTCTTTAATTTCCTTATATAAATTATTTCCCAACTCTTGCAACTCTTTTTTATTGCAACCCTTTTTGGGTATGCAATCTCTAGTCCATTTATATCTTCTTTTCCATGATTTTAAAGTGTTAATAGGAACATCATATTTTTCAGAAATCTCTCTATATGTTTTACCTAAAAGATACTCTTTATGGGCTTTTTCACTTATTGCTAATTTTTCAATCTCATTCAATTCCATCACCTCATTTCACGTTAAAATATGGGTAATGCACCTGCAACTTTTTCATAGTTGCTCCCCCCCTCATGCGACTTTCTAAAAAAATCTTTCTTGCAAACTCCAACCCCGACGAATCAAAGCCTGAAAAATAGCCGTTTTTATTCAATGGGGGGCTATGCAACCACCTACCACCGTTCTGCTATTTCTATCTTTTTACGTTTAACTCCTCTAAATAGCTTTTCAGGATGCTCAACATTATGACATGAGTTGCATAAGCTTATTAGGTTATTAATATCTAGTGCTAATTCTGGATTAGTTTTTAAATGCTTTATATGATGTACACATTGTGCTGATGATACTCTTCCTTCATGCTTACATTTCTGACACTCATTATTATCCCTTCTTAAAGCCTTTGCTCTCTGTTCTAGCCATTCACTAGACTTATAAAATCTATCAAGGTTTCCACTTGCTATTATCTCTACTATCTTAAATATATCCATATAGCTCATTTCCTCCCCATTTTATAAACATAATTCATATTGTGTTAACTTTTTAAAACTCTATTAAATGCTTTTATTTTTCTTACTTTAAAACACTTTTCATTTTTATATAATTAACGTTACCTCAATATGTTTACTATTACTCTAAATAAAAAGATTTTTAGATCCTAAAATCTCTTCTTGCTTTATTCATTGTATCTTGTGTTATTCCAATATATTTTAAAGTAATACTTTCTTTAGAATGATTAAACATCTGCATCAGAGTTGCTATATCTCCAGTCTGTTTATAGTAATGAAAACCAAATGTTTTTCTTAAGGTATGTGTTCCTAAGTTTTCAATACCAAATCTCTCACCTATATTCTTCATAATCTTCCATGCCTGTTCTCTTCCTATAGGTTTATTGATGTTAGTTTTTCTAAATAGATATTCTTCATCATCCATTTCTAAGCAATACTCTTTGTATACTGTTCTTAATATTGGACTAATCTCTATTATATTTCTTTTATCAGTTTTCTTCTCTCTAATATCAATGTACTTCTTGTTTTTAACATCCTTAACTTTAAGCTTTAAAATGTCTGATATTCTTAAGCCTGTATATGTTCCAGTCATAACTAAAACATAATTTCTCATGTTTTCTCTTTTTAAAGTAGCTTGAATATCATGAAATACATCTGCATCTCTGATAGGCTCAACAAAATTCATTGCCTCACCCGCCTTATAGCTCCACCAGTTCTTCTATAAGAACTATGTCTCATTAACTCCTCATAATCTCTTTCAGTAAGCTTTTCTTTAGAGTGCTTCTTTCTATTAGGATTCAGCTTACTATAAGTATCTGGTTGAGTTCTTTTTACTATATCTTTTATTTTCACACTCTCACCTTCTTCTTTCTAAAAATAAAAGCACTCAAGAATTACTCTCAAGTGCTTTTTTATTGAAAGGGGATTTTTATTTAATTTTATATTTATAACATCTTACATCTATTGTATTATAAATTCTTTCCACTTTCCACTTTTTTGTTTCGTTTTTGTCTTTAATTTTTCTTTTTTTCTTTTTTTACAAATATCCTAAAGAAATTGCAATTTTTCTTAATGAATCATTCTTAATCTTATAGAATTTTGCCTTACTCATACACATATTATATATTATTTGCTGATTAGTATAAGTATTTCTAAAATAACATTCTTCAACTATTTCTTTCTCTGTTATATCTAATAAGTCTAAAGCTCTTGTAATTTTATCTACTTTCTTTTTATTATATTCTTCATCAATTACACAGCTTTCAACAAAGCTACCTTTCATTGTACTAGGATGTTTAACATCTTTAACAATTTCATAATTAGTCGGATAACCAAGTCCTCCATTACTTCAAAATACCTCTTATAAATG
>ENA-OPKX01000292-OPKX01000292.1-human-gut-metagenome-genome-assembly--contig:-NODE-292-length-12921-cov-4.039873_pt1 | contig 12921 bp, 10 predicted proteins | sample MGYA00241791_ERZ501709 | MGnify/ENA primary metagenome ERZ501709 (study PRJEB25962, sample SAMEA2042091) | human gut metagenome | biome: human gut; feature: human-associated habitat; material: faeces...
AGAGCGGGGCGAAAGGCACCACGCCGCGGGTCGAGGCCGATGAGCCGGAGATCCTCAGCGGGGTGTTCGACGGGCGGACAACGGGCGCTCCGTTAGCGGTCATATTCAGAAATAACAACACTAGATCCTCTGATTATGAAGCTCTTAAGGCGGTGCCGCGTCCCGGTCACGCTGACTATGTGGCTTCGGTCAAGTGGAACGGATTCAACGACCCTCGTGGAGGCGGACATTTCTCCGGCAGGATAACCCTTCCGCTGGTCGCCGCCGGGGTTATTGCCAAGAAAATGTGTCCGGGGATCGTCTTTGAGGCCAGTTTGATTGAAATCGGGGGAGAGTCCGACAAGTCGAAATGGGATGCCCTTCTGGAAAGAACCGCCCGGGACGGTGATTCGTTGGGAGGAATAGTCGAGTGTCGGATCACCGGTGTGCCGACAGGTCTTGGTGAGCCGTTTTTCGATTCGGTTGAGTCGCTGGTCTCCCACGCCGTCTTCTCGATACCCGGAGTCCGTGGCATAGAGTTCGGTGACGGTTTTGCCTCCGCTCGGATGAAAGGCTCGGAACACAATGATCCTCTTGAACTTAAAGACGATGTTGTGACCACCTCCAAGAACGGTTCCGGCGGAGTCAACGGCGGCATCACGAACGGCTCCCCGATAGTTTTCCGTGTCGCCTTCAAGCCGACCTCCAGCATCACCAGATCCCAGACAACCCTCAACGTCAGGACCGGCGAGCAAGCCACCCTCAACGTCCCAGGCCGCCACGATGTCTGCTTCGCCCTCCGCACCCCCGTCATCGTCGAGGCCGTCGCCGCCATCGTACTTGCCGACCTGAAAGGCCGCGGCATCTAACTTATTGATAATGAATAAAACGAAGATGTACTGATGCTGGATTCCGCACTATGTCATCTTTGTTTCGCTTGAAAATAAGCTACTTACCTGCCACGCTGACGTCCAACGCGTAGTTGTCCGGTGAAAGCCATATTGGCCGGACAAAGTTTATGATTTTCACATTTTGTCCGGCCAGACCACAATCCTACGGACAGAAGCAGATGATTCGTACCATTGTTCCAGGCGTACTAACGCTCAATGAGGCGGTAGGCGTCGAGGAAGGCGGGGAAGGATTTGGCTATGCAGGTGGTGTCGTCGATCTGGATGGGGGAGTCGGCGCACCAGGAGGCGACGGTCAGGGCCATGGCCATGCGGTGGTCGTGGGAGGAGGTATATTCACCACCTTTCAGAAGATGGCCGTTCAGGAGGCGGCTCTCTACTGACTCGCCGGTGATGGAGAGGATGTCGCCGGCGGCGGAGGCCTCCACGCCCATCTGGGTGAGCATATTCAGAATCGCCGCGCCGCGGTCGCTTTCCTTGCTTGCCAACCTCTTGAATCCTTGAATATTACTGCGTCCGTGACAGAAGGCGGCGAGTATGGCGACGATCGGGAACAGGTCCGGGCAGTTGTTGAGGTCGGTGTCGAAGGCACGCAGCGGGGCTTTCTGGGCGGTGATGAGGCCGCGGTGACCTTGCGGGGCATTGGCCTCCTGAGCGTCAGCCGCTTCATTGTCGTTGCTGTCTTTCACGTTGGCAGATTCTTCGTCCTGCGGCTCATCCTCAATCTGCGAAAGGCTGGCTCCGGCTTCCATCAGGATGTCCATTATCGAGATGTCGGCCTGAAGGGAGGTCGTGTCCAGACCGGTCAGCCTCACATCCCCGAAAAGCGCTCCGGCCACCAGGAAGTTGGCGGCGGCGCTCCAGTCGCCTTCGATGTCAAAGGCCGCGGGTGAATATTTCTGTCCTCCCTTGATTTTGAATGTGATGCCGGTGCAGAGGCTCCAGTCCTGCGTCTCAAGGAAATCCTCTCCACCTTCCATCTCGGAGCCTATCCTGATGCCGAAACGGCGAAGCACGTCCGCTGTGATGAACATATATGGAATGCTCTTTGGGTCATGAATATGCAGGGTCGAGTCTCCCGGAAGAAGAGGCAGAGCCATCAGCAGACCGGAGATCAGCTGCGAGCCGCCTTTGCCGGAAACGCTTGTTTTGCCGGAAAGCAGAGGACCCTGGACGGTCAGCGGGACGTGGACTTCGGGTGCAGGGTTGAGAGGCCTCAGGACCGTGCCGAAGCCGGCCATGATTTCGGACGCGCCTTTCAGCGGTCTGGCCGGGAGGGTGCCGATGCCGTCGATTTCTATCGGTTGTCCTTTTCCGAGAGCGGCGACGATAGGGATCATGAGCCGGGTCAGAAGGCCGGATTCGCCGACATTCAGTTTGTCCGGCATGTTGACCGAGGAACCTGCGCCTTTGATTGTCAGCGTGGTTCCGGTCGCCGTGTCTGTCGAAGAGTCAGACAGATCCGACCTCACGCCGGCCGCTTCGACCCTGACCTCGGCTCCGAGTGCCTTGGCGACTTCGATGGCCGCCTCGTTGTCTCCGCAAGGGGAGTAGCCTTCAAGTCTGGATTCTCCATCGGCGAGGGAGGCGGCGATGATGGCGCGCTGGGCGAAACTCTTTGAGGCCGGCATATTCAGTGCCACGTCGCAATGTAGTGGTTCCCTGTGGCCGTAGACAGCTGTAAGCATCTCTGTGTAAGTCCATTGCCCAGGAGCGGCGGCCTCGTTGTCATTAAGGGCGGCGTAGGTGAACGGACTGCCGAGCCTCAGGCATTCCAGACGGCTGGATCTGCCGGTCTCCCCCATAGAGAAGGCGATCAGCTCTGCCTGTCTTTGGCTTGTTTGTTCCTGGGAGTAAAGCCCCAGCACCATGGCGACATCCTCTCCGGATTTAGCCATCGCCGCGATCTTCACGATCTCCCCGCCGAACTTTCTGCACTTCTCCACGGTGTTCCGAAGCACGTCGTCGGAGGGCGTTCCGGCGAAGAAATGACTCGACCGGATCATCGTCGTGCCGTATTCACTGCAGGCTCTGCGGAGCCTTTTGCCCACCTCCTTCGGAGCCTCGATCTCCAGATCCAGGAACGCGGCTCCGGCCTCGACAGCGGCGGAGAGTTTCTCCTCGGCCTCTTCCCAAGTTCCGTTTCCGTCGTCAACGACCCGGCAGGTGGCCACGAGCGGGGTGTCCGAGGAAGAGAACAGGCTCTCAATCTCCTCAATGTCAAGCGGACATCTGTCCAGCCTGATTTCCGCCATCTGTATGCGTGGCTCGCTGCCCTCCAGCAGCCCGATTATCTCTTCCAGCGTCCTGTTCTGTATGGTTGTGCAGATCATAATGTCTTTCAGTGCTTGTGTTTGATCCGTTTTTGTTGATTATTATATCACGACACCTTCGTCCCTTATTCTCGCCCCTATGTCTGACCACGGTCTCTCCAAGTGCTGTGTTGTCTCCTCAAACAATCTCCACACAACATCCTTGTCAATGTCAGCCCAGTCGTTCTTCCGGATGGACTTTCGCAGTATGTAGATCTGGTCAATGCGGGAGTATGCAGGATCAACAGCATAACTGACATCATATCGTTCGGCAACCGCAATGAAACGAGTGTGTGGGTTGCCGCTCTTAATCTTCTCAGCAGTTGCAATGATAGAATCCAACATAGTCTTGTCGATATATGTCTTTGCCTCTATCGCAATCGCGGGAATACGAATCTGCAATGGTGTTTTTTCGTTTATTGTAATATCAAATGTTCGATAGATGGCATAGTCTTGATCCTTCTCATTGACACCTATTTCAGGAGTCTTGATGAAGTCCTTAAAGTCTTTTGCTTTAAAATACAGATTTGAATATGCCTTGACTGCACCACTTCCAAGAACATCGTTGTCATCATAGCGTTGTTTGACGAGTTCCACATAGTCTTTAAAAAGCAAATATAGAAACTCCTCAAGAATTGTCGGGCGGAACTTTCCTTGAGAAGAAAATGCATTCTCAAGGTCGTTATTGTGCATAAAGTTGTAATATTCATTCAGATAATCCACTTTCTTCTCTATAGCATACTTGTCGTAAGCAGAAAGTTCCATCATCTTATGTAAATAGATTGAATACTCTGGAATCAGCTTTGTTAAAGCGTCTTCCTCTTTACTCTTCAATTTGCCTGAATATTTTGTAATAATGTTTGACGCATGACTTAACTGGGGATATTTCCCCTTCGTCTCACAAATGTAGTCGTAGTTGTTATTAATTTCCATCGTTTCCATTGAGTGTATTAATTACGCATTCACCTATTGCTTTGGCCATTAAGACAGGAACAGCATTCCCAATCTGCTGATATTGGCTCAACCCTTTTTCCCAACTCATTTTCGTACGCATCCCCTTAAATATGAAATCATCAGGGAATGACTGCAGCCGAGCGCCTTCTCTTGCCGTAAAATTACGATTCAAGTGAGGGTGAATAAAATTGGATTGGAAGGAAGCTGCTATTGTAGGCGCTGGCTGATTGCCCCACAGGCGCTGGTTGTTCTGTCCGAACTTTACAGCAGACTTCTCTCCAGGCGATCCTCTTTTGACAGAACCGTGCGTATCCCAAACATCCACTAAAGACTGCCCAGGCTTGATAGCTTCGAACCGGTCAATCAGCCTTTTAGTGTGATGCATGGCAATATGATTGGTCACATACTGCATATTCTGCCGCATCTGTGACTGATATTCATTTTGTGGAGCGATAGGATAATTCATAACTTCCGAGCCTTCACAGGCATTGATCTGGGGAAGGTCGGAAATAGCCTCATCAACTGTTACCTTGTGGTCAAGATGCAAGGGCTCCGGATGCTTGGGCTCCAATCCTAAATCATGTCTAGTGCCGATGATGATGACTCGCTCCCGATTTTGTGGTACGCCATAATCAGATGCCAAGAGCACTTTATACTCGACATCATATCCACCGAAACCACCAGCATGCCTGAATTCATCCAATATTGTTTTTAGAACAGCACCGTCTTTCATCGATAATAACCCTTTGACATTCTCCATAACAAACAGTTTTGGAGAATACCAATTGATGAATTTGACAAATCCGTAAAATAGACGATTCCTTGGGTCATCTGCTACTTGGTTCCTACGTTTATTTGCTAAACTGAACCCTTGGCATGGTGGTCCCCCAATGATGATATCAGGTGTGACATTACCTGTCAAAGCATCAACTTCGTCTTTTGTTATTTGTGTAATATCCTTGCAGAGAAACGGAACTCCAGGAAAATTTGCCTTGAATGTTTTTTCGCAATTTTCATCAATGTCAGAAGCGAATATCGAACGTATTCCAGCCATTGAAAACCCTTTTGTTAAACCTCCACATCCAGAAAATAAGTCGATGGAGGTTAGGGCATTCTCTGAATATCTGAAATTATGGTTTATACCATTGATCACATCTTGTAAAGAGGGGACATCTTCGTTAAAAATGTTGGCATCGGTTTGCTTTTCCCTTTTGACTTTAGGCCGTTCCGCCGACAGTATTTCCTGACCGGTGAGGTATATAGGCTTGCCATCCACCCAATTAGTTCGTTCACGATATTGAGCCAAAACCTTCTTTACATCAACCCCGATTATTTGGCATTCATCAGTAAGCCGGTAAACGAGATAGTCTCCGTCAGGCGTGTCATATCCTGCGTCTGTCATATTCTTTTCAGAATAGACCTTGCTGCCGCCCGCTTTAAATCCATAGACGATGTCCTCGTTTCCGAATTCATACAATATGACATACTTCGGATTCGCTATCCGAGGATTCTCTTTGTTAATCCAACCGTTGCGCCCTTTCCCCAACCTTACATTGTATCTGCCCTTGTCTCCGGTTGTCGGGTTGTTGATGATCCAATCAATCTGGTGTTTCTGATCATTCCGGAAACACCCTATAAGAAAAATGTCCTTTTTACATTTGGCAACATCTATTATGCCATCTGCCACTGACGCAGGTTGCTCAAAATCAAATTCAAAGAACAAATCCTGCTGCTGTTCAACTATGCTTGCCATAATAATCAGTCCACTTACTTACGAAACAAGTAGACTTGCCAAGCAGTTCGGCCAGTCATTCCCCGTCCGCTCCAGTTCCACAATAACAACTTTGAGTCTGTTCAAATTTTGCATATTATTAAATTTCGTGTAAATATATTAAACTCGGCTGAAAATACCAAGACATACACCTTCTCCGTCTCGGCGGAGGCTGCCGGAGACCTGTCCGCAGCCAGAACGGTACAACAAACAAGAGAGGTTGATATGTTTCCCTATCTCTTTCCAGTCAACGCCTCCACGGCCTCCTCGAGCCGGAGGTCACGTGTTTCGACTTGTCCGATGCCGAGGGGGAGTACGAAATGTATGACGGTGCCATCGGCTTTTTTGTCTTTCTTCATCGCATCGGCCAGAGTGTCAACGCAGTACGGACTTTCTACGGGTAGGCCGCAGGCCGTGAAGTCGGCTTTCAGGCGATCAGCTAGGCCGGTCGTAAGCCCCAGCGCCTCAGCCAGACGGGCGGCCAGAATGATGCCCATCGAGACCGCCATGCCGTGCGGGACGGTCTCTCCGGAATTCTTTTCGATGGCGTGGGCGAAAGTGTGGCCGAGATTGAGCAGGCGGCGCTCCCCGTGCTCGTCCGGATCCCTTCCGGCGATGCCCGCCTTGACCTGTGCGGCGGAGGCTATCAGCTCCCGGAGCGTCCCTGAATACTCCCGGACGGCGGTGTCGGCGGCTCCTGCCAACGCCTGTCTATGAATATTCCCGAGCATATTCACAGCCCTTTCATATTCATTGTCCTTGTTGTTGATTATGAATGTTTTGAGCAGCTCGGAGGCTCCTGACAGGATCTGCGGGTAGGGGAGGGTTTCCAGCACTTCGGGGCAGATGAAGGTCGCTTGCGGCTGACGGATCACGCCGATGATGTTCTTGTAGGAGTCGAGGTTCACGCCGTTTTTGCCGCCGATCGCCGCATCCACCTGCGAGAGGAGCGTGGTCGGGACGAAGCCGAAACGCACGCCGCGCTTGTAGACGGAGGCCGCGAATCCCGCGATGTCGGTGGTGATCCCGCCGCCCACGCCGAGTACAAACGCCTCTCTGTCAGCGCCTTCCTCCAGCAGCCACTTCTCGATCTCCAGCAGCGTGGAAAGAGTCTTCCTTTCCTCCGTCGCCTCGATCGGGAATATTCCTTTCGCTTCAATGTCAAGCCTTTCCACGATGCCACCCACATTGCGGTCGTGGATTATGAATATGCTTCCGTAGCCTCGGAGGTGTGTCTTGACTTCGCCCAGCGGGCATCCGACGATGTTGATTCTCTCCATCTGTTGTAACGGCTTTTGGGGCAAGGATTTCTCCTTGGTTGTTTACAATGTGTAGAGGTTCAGTCCCGTCTCCTCGTCGAAGTGGCGGCCCACCTTGCATCCAAAGCGCCTGACGAACACTTCGCAGGCTCCGTTGATGGTGGCGGTGAGAAGGTGTCCGCCGACGACCGTGTAGTCCGCCCTTCCGAGGTTGGCGTGGAGATGGAGGTAGACGTTGCCGTCCTTCTCGGAAATGTTCCCCGCAAGGCTGGAAATCTCCATCTGCTCGTTGAAAGTCTTGTCCACGTAGGCCTTCGTGGCCGGGTTGAGGAACCTCAGAGTCGCGTTGCTCACAGCCCCGATTCCGCTAACCTCCCCAGCCATAATCCCCTGTTCCCGGCAGAACGCCGCGACGGCCTCCATCAGTTCCTGATGGTTGTCAATGCTGACGACAAACCTGTCGCCATCCTGCTTGAATCTGTACATCACAAAAATTTTTGTGAATATACTAAGTAATCCTCAAAAAACAATCTGAACCCTACGAGTAATGCCACATCACCGTTTCTTTTCTTCTTCCAGTCAGGCGATTGCTGATGTTTTTTCGCTCCATAACGACATCTCTTGCACCTTTTTGAGAGTTGTTACAGTGATTGGATGAAGCATAATCAATTTGCCTTTAATGTTTAACTTTATCATACCTCCCGGAGAACGGAAGTCCTTCCTTTCATCCGGAAGGTGACGTAATATTCAGGTGAGCGCACAAGGCAACAAAGGCAAGACAAAACGCATCTGGAAAAGGATGCGAATTTGCCTTGCCGTTTGTCTTATCGCCTTACTTCGCTGATACCTACGGAAGGAAGAGCGAATATTGTGAGACTAATGATTCAACAAGATCTACAAATCAATAATACTAAAGAAAGTGGAAGACAAAAACACTTTTTTGCAATTCCGCTCTGAAGACCATGTCTAAAACTCGTAGAAGAAGTTCAGTTTCGGGAGAGCCGCTATTTTGTCTTTATATATAAAGACCGGAGCGCCAAGACTTATTCCAAATCCTTTCCCCTTTCGGCCACCCCAGATCCATCCAAGACTCGGTTCCACCGTTGCGGCATTCATAAAGCTATAGCCATTGTGGTTTCCACTGTCTGTCTTGAAAGCGTGACAAAAACCCGCCTTGACTCCAGCCACCATAGTGCTCGATCTGTCAGACAGATATGTCCGGTAATCCGCGAACACTTGTCCGAAGCGTGGGAGGTTGTCGGTAGGAATGAAGAAGCCTCCCACTCCCGCACCAAGATAATGATGCTCATTAAACATATATCCGTGTGATGTTTCAAAACCGACAATGGCAAAATACTGGTCGGTAAGAGTAACGCTTCCCCTATAGCCGGTAGATCTAGGCAAAGATTCCTGCGCAGACATTGTCAATGAGCCACACAAGATAATCAGAGTGATGGCCACTTGCGTTAAAAACTTTTTCATAGACTTATATAAATAAAATAGAACGTTCAATCAATTATTATACCAAAACCACTCAATTCGCATTTCGAGCGCAGATTAGCTTAAAGCCCCTCTTTTCACCATTATACTCTGAAAATCCATAATATACGATAAGATCCACACTATACGGAGAGGTACCTTTGTTTTTAAAGCCATGCACCTTTCCTTCATCAATATAGAATGTGCCACCGGAGGTCAGCAGATTGAATATCAGAGTGTTTTTGGCTGCGTTTTTTTGTACAATTTTATCTTTCAGTCTTACAGGACTTATATCAGGCATTGATGTCACAACGTACCTTACTCCTTCAACGTCAGAAATATTAACGCCATTTTGCTTGGCCCATATCAAGGCATCATTACATTCATTATCGACCGCCTTAGAATTCACAGGCAGCCCCGCATAAGAAGCGACAACCTTCGTTGCGATCATAAAAGTCTCTCCTTTGTAATGGGTTTTAGACACATCATACCAACCATACGGTGGAATTGTTTTAAGTTCATAACCTTGCTCACTTATCAAAACACCTATTACTGCAGAAGTGACATTAGCCGTGAATTTATTCCAAAAGATGCCCTTTTTCTTCATAGTTTTAGTTTTGACTCCACTTTCATCGTATAGTCCAGCGTAGTGTTGCTTATATATTTTAGTATCATTTACAACTTTACTGGTGAAATTTGTTTTTTGGGCACTACCTCTTGGCCAGATATAATCATTATCCATTTCGCCACCTTTCTTAGTTTTTACCTCTCCCCAAAAGACTCCAACTGAAGGATCAGAATATGTAGTGATATCTGTTCTCGTCATCAGCGTTTCAGAATCAGATGAAGGAGAATCTGAAAACATCCCAAAAGTATCAGAAAGATAAATTGACGGATTATCTATGAAACGATACTCTTCATTGTCACCGACTAAGACCTTTTCGAATGAGTTAATATCTATATTCTCACTTTTCGCCAATAAACGAATATTCTCAATTACATCTACCGGACCATAAAACAAACCTTGAAGGCCTACTTTCAAGAATGTATCACCATATATGACTTCTCCTTCAGGATTCAATATAGACCCGAAAGCCTCACTGAATATGGCATTTGGCCTTTCATCATAATCTTCTTCCTGCATAACAGAATCATAATAGGAAACAAATCCTGTCACGAGAGACCTGGTTGCAGGTGCGTCTGGATCAAACGCCTTGATTGCATCAAGGAGACTTTCTTTTGAGGAGAACTCCAGTGGTCTGGAAAGATTGTTTTTGATTTCTTCCACAGCCACCTTCTCTTGGTTGACGGCAACATCTTTTTCGCAAGATGCCATACAAAGGCACACCGCGATTGAGAGTGAGATAAAAAATCTCTTTTTCATATAATGAATAATTTAACGTTAGTATGCAAATGTACCCGAAAAAGCGACATTATGATTAATGGGATGTATGAACAGGAATATTTATGTATCTAACAGGAATATTTGATGATTTGATACATGATTTATCCTGAATATGACAATAAAATTCCGTTTCAGGTTGTCTTGGGATGCATTTACCGATTGTTTGTGTAAATTTGTGGAAAACATAACGAATGAAAGCATTGCGATATATTAAGGAAGGGTTCTTTCTAATGTGGTTAACATTCTTAAAACAATGGTTGTACCTCTCCGTAACGGCATACGTCATTTATGCGTTGTTATGGAGCGCCATCTATGTCGGTCACGACGCTTGGTCTATAAATATAAACGGAATTTTCGTAGATTTCGGGTATTGCGCTACGTTCACTCTCACCAGTCTACTTCTCGAACATTTTTTGCTACACAAGAAACAGCCACAACGAACAACGCCAAAGAGGCTAATTATCAGCGGTTTTTTAACAATCTGCCTAAATCTTCTAATTGCTGTTTTATATGAGACGTATATCGCTGAATTTATATATAAACCTGAAACAGATGACTTTTGGGGAAGTTTATATATTTTTTGCATCGTTGCCAGTTTTGTGGCCGAATTCCATGTGTTACGAGAGTATACGGATATCGTCATAAAGCAAAAAGAGGAGAATCTTCTCTTGACCAAAAGACTTCTCAAATCACAAATGGATCCTCACTTTGTCTTTAACAGCCTTAATATCCTTTCAGGGTTGATCGAAGAAGATCCTGAAAAGGCGGAACAGTTCACCGTTTCTCTGTCAAGGATATACAGATATATCATCAACAGCCTTGATAAAGACATCGTCCCGATTTCGGAGGCGATGACCTTCGCTAAAGAATACGTGTCAATCATGCAGACCCGCTACCCGTCAAGCATAGACTTCTGTGACAGCGGTCTTGAATGCCGCAGCGATGAGAAGATTCTGACGATGAGCATGCAGCTGCTGATAGAGAATGCAGTCAGGCATAACTGTCCGTCACCAGAGCACCCGCTACAAATTCGAGTGTTCAAGCGTGGCGACCGGCTTGTGGTGAGCAACAGTCTGTATAACAATGGGCAATCCTCCGGATCCTACATTCAAGGCAACGGCATAGGGCTTAAGAATCTAAAGAAGAGATATTCAATAGAGAGTGGCATGGAGCCTGTGATAAGCATAACCGGGGATGGTGACAGACGGTTCTTCGAGGTGAGCCTTCCCATAATCCAAGCATCATGAAAGCATTGATAATAGAAGACGAGGAGATCAGTTTCCGCAGGTTGAGACGGATGCTGCGGGACCTCCGTCCGGACATGGAGATAGACGGACCTTTGACCACCACCTCGGAAGTCATATCAAGGCTTTCGGAATATTCCGGATATGACATTATCTTCTCGGACATAAGGCTGCGGGATCATGATGTGTTCGACGCGTTCCAGGCGGTAATGCCGGAATGTATGGTCATATTCACCACAGCCTATGACGAATATGCGCTAAAGGCGTTCAAGAACAACGGTGTGGAATATCTCCTTAAGCCCATCGAGAAAGAGAGCCTTTCCGCCGCGCTTATGAAAGTGGAAAGCATCGCCGGGCGGAAAGTGTTCGGCAAGGACAAGCTTGACATGGTCGTCGGTGAACTCCGGACTTACAGGGAGCGCATCTTGATCTGGAAAGGAGATGAGCTTATTCCCGTCAATGTGAAGGATATCCTGTTTTTTTATTTTGACCAACGACGCGTGTACGCCAAATCTGCGGATGGCGACGCGAGTGCAGTCCAGTTCACAATGAGCGAATTGGGAAACGAACTTGACCCAAGGATGTTCTTCCGGATCAACAGGCAATACATCGCAAACATCGATTCTATAACACGCATAAACCTATTCTTTAACTCGCGTCTCAAGATTCGGCTCAAAGGATGTGACCAGCCATTGACTTTGAGCAAAGAAAAATCCGTAGAACTCCGGGAGTGGCTGGATAGATAATTTCAGATGTTTATCATCCTACAACTCGAAAATGATTAACTTTGCGGCAAATTTCGGGAACATGAGGAAGGACATCACTAATGTGGTTTTTGATTTCGGCGGGGTGATTGCTCCGGCGGATCTCGGTGTGGTGATCGGAAAGTTCAGGAATCTGGGAGTCAAGGACATAGAAAAGTATCTCAACCTTGTCTGCCAGCAGGGCTTTTTCGGAGATTTTGAGACGGGGCTGATCGGCGAGGAGGATTTCCGGCGCAGGGTCAGCGAGGAGGCCGGCAGAGAGGTCACGATGGATGAGTGCAGACAGGCTTACATGGGTTTTTTCTCGACAGTGCCGGAACGGAACCTGGAACTTTTCCGCAGGCTCCGCTCCGAGGGCTACCGGCTCTCGCTGTTGTCCAACACCAATCCGTTTGTAGCGGAGTGGTTTCTGAGCAAGGAGTTTGATGGCCACGGCCATTCGCTTGACGAATACCTTGACAGCATCTACCTCAGTTACGAACTGAAGGTCATGAAGCCGGACGAAAGAATATTCCGTCTCATGCTTCAGGCGGAGAATGTCGCCCCGTCGCAGGTTCTTTTCATCGACGACGGCTCCAGAAACGTGGAGGCGGCCCGTAACGTCGGCATCAACGCGATTCACGCCACGAACGGCGAGGACTGGACAGAAGCCGTCCTGCGTTTCCTGGCATAGAACCGAGTCGGTATGGTCAAACGCGTCACCAGATTATTCCTTATAGCCCTTTGCCTGTCGCTTGGGCTTGCGCCGCTTCGCGCGGAGGATGGTCAATCCGTCGTCAAGACAGGTTTCTCTTTCGTCCCGTTCCCGCTGGCGGGTTTCGACGCCGCGAAGGGTGTCCTTTTCGG
>ENA-OPKX01000306-OPKX01000306.1-human-gut-metagenome-genome-assembly--contig:-NODE-306-length-12268-cov-2.972161_pt1 | contig 12268 bp, 9 predicted proteins | sample MGYA00241791_ERZ501709 | MGnify/ENA primary metagenome ERZ501709 (study PRJEB25962, sample SAMEA2042091) | human gut metagenome | biome: human gut; feature: human-associated habitat; material: faeces...
CGCCTACTATCGTAAATTTATAAGATACAATATTCAAAACTACGGAGAAATAACAAGCACAATTAAGAAAAACGCTATAGACGAAAAGAGAACTTATGAAATCTATTATGCCTTCAAAGAAAAAATTAAGTATATAAAAAGTTACCAAGTTCTAGCAATGAATCGCGGTGAAAAAGAAGGTATTCTTAGTGTAAAATTAGATTATGACCTAGATTACTTAACAAGTAAACTAGAAGAAAAAATAATAAAAAATCCTTCGTCATTTGTAAAAGAATATGTAGTATTATCTTTAAAAGATGCTCTAAAAAGACTAATCCTACCATCTATTGAACGTGAAATAAGAGCAGAACTAACCGAAAACGCAGATGATAACGCTATTGAAGTATTTAAATCAAACCTAGAAAATCTACTTATGACTAGACCAATAACAGGATACCGTGTTCTCGGATTTGACCCAGCATTTAGAACAGGATGTAAACTAGCCTGTCTAGATGAAAGAGGTAATCTTTTACACATAGATGTTATCTACCCACACGAACCAAAAAATGACAAAGAAGGCGCACGAAAAAAAATACTTGAACTTATTAGTAAATACAACCTTAACCTTATCGCTATTGGTAATGGTACTGCATCTAGAGAAAGTGAAGAATTCGTTGCTCAAACAATTAAAGATCTTCCAAATGTATACTACACAATCGTAAGCGAAGCAGGAGCAAGTGTTTACTCAGCAAGCAAAGAAGCTCAAAAAGAATTCCCAGATCTTGAAGTTCAAGAAAGAAGTGCCGTAAGTATCGGAAGACGTACTATCGACCCACTATCAGAATTAGTAAAAATAGATCCTAAAAGCATTGGAGTAGGTGAATATCAACATGACGTCAATTCTAAAAAACTAACTGAAGGATTAGATTTCACAGTAAGCAAAGTAGTAAATAATGTAGGAGTAAACATTAACACTGCATCTAGCTTTATTCTAAAATACATCTCTGGCCTAACAACCGCTTCAATAAATAAAATTCAAAAATTTAAAGAATCAAAAGACTTTACATCAAGAGATGAACTAAAAAAACTTACAAACGAAAAAACATATGAACAAGCAGTGGGTTTCTTAAGAATAAATAATGGTAAAAATCCGTTAGATAACACGGGCATCCATCCAGAAAGCTACGAATTAACAACTAAAATATTAAATAAACTAAATTTAAGTATTAATGATATTAAAAAAGATGAATTCAAAGAAACTTTAGAGCAAGCTAATACAGAAGAACTAGCAAAAGAATTTGGTGAAAAATACACAATTGAAGACATTATTAAAGAATTAAAAAATCCCGGCCTAGACCCAAGAGAAGATGCTCCAGAAGTAATACTAAGAAGTGATGTTCTAACGATTGACGACTTGAAAATCGGTATGGAATTAAAAGGAACAGTCAGAAATGTAGCTTCATTTGGTGCATTCGTTGATATTGGACTTCACGATGATGGTTTATTACACATCTCCAAGATGAGTAAAAACTTTGTTAAAAATCCATTAGATATCGTAAGTGTAGGTGATATAATTACAGTATATATTGACAACATAAACAAAGAAACAAACAAAGTTAATTTATCACTTATTAAAAAAACTAACTAAAAACACTTGAAAAAATGACAAGATATGTTATAATTTATCTTGTCATTAAGTTGCAGGTGTAGTTTAATGGTAGAACTTCAGCCTTCCAAGCTGACTACGTGAGTTCGATTCTCATCACCTGCTCCAATTGAATACAACTTACGAACCTATTATGGTGTCGTAAGTTTTTTAATGTCTAAAATCTAACCCACTGTTAGCTTGGAAGTCATATATAGATGTTCTCTTTCTAGGAAGGAGGACATTTTTTAATGCTTAATTTTAAAACAATAGAAACATTAAAACCTAACTCAACTATTATTGATATTATTAAATGCTATGACTTTAAAACGAGAAATGGCAAGGTTAAAATTCTTGAAAACACAAACTTAAAGTTTATCGAACCTACTGAATATTTAATATTATCTCCTATAAAACTCACTATTTATGAGTACAAAGTTAATGAAATATCTAATAAACAATTTTATGTAAAAGAACATAATGAAAAATATACGTTGCAAGAAATATGTAAAATTTTGAAGAAATTGTAATTTTACACTTAACTTTTTGCTTATAAAGTGCCAAACGAGTGAGAGGATAACTTCTCTCAAATAAAAAAGAAAGGAGATGATTTTGTGAGATGTGGAGTTTATGTTAGAGTTTCAACTGACGATCAAAAAGATAATGGATATTCTATTGATTCACAACTTAGAATGATTAAAGAATATTGTGAAAAGAAAAACTATGACATTATTGATGTTTATAATGATGCCGGTCATTCAGGAAAAGATTTAATGAGACCTGAAATGCAAAGATTATTAAAAGACATTAAATCAAAAAAGATTGATAAATTAGTTGCTATTAAAGTAGATAGACTTACAAGAAGTAATTATGATGGCTTTTGGCTACTTAATTATTTAGAAGAACATAATGTTAAATTAGAACTAATACTTGAACCATTTGATGTAAGTACTGCTAATGGTGAAATGATTTATGGAATGAATTTAGTGTTTGGTCAAAGAGAAAGAAAAGAAATTGGAGCAAGAACAAAAAGAGCTATGGAAGAAATGGCTATGGAACATATCCACCCTAGTAAAGCACCTTATGGATATACAAGAAACAAAGAAACAGGTCATTTAGAAATTGAACCTATTGAAGCCGAAGTTGTTAAAGAGATATTTGAACTATGTAAAGAAAGACATTCAACAAGAAATATTGCTACTATTATGAAAGATAACAATGCTTATTTAAGTCATGGTAAATGGAAAGCTGATAGAGTTTATAAAATACTAACTAATTCTATTTATATTGGAATATTTGAATATGGTAAATATAAAAGAAAACCTGAAGATATATTAAAAGTTGAAAATTACTGTGAACCAATTATTGATTTAAAGACTTGGAACATTACTAGAAAGAATTTAGAGAAGAATAAACATCCTAATTATGGAGAACATATACATTTATTTACTTCACTAATTAAATGTCCTGAATGTGGTAATATTTTATCTTCTACTATTTCTTATAAATATAGTGGAACACCAAACAAAAAAGAATATTACCATTTAACTTGTAAAAATGTTAATTGTAAAGTAAAAGGACTTCATTATAGTTCTGATAAGATTGAAAAGAAATTAGGAAGAGTTTTAAATGAACTAACTAGATATATGTATGATATGAATAATGAAATAATTGTATCAAATTCAACTAAATCAAAAGACATAAGTGATATTGATAAAGCCATAGAAAAACTAAAAATTCAAGAAAAGAAGTTAGTAGATTTATACCTATCATCAAACTTAAATGTAGATGCTATCAATCATAAAAACGAAGTTATTAAAAAAGAGATTGATAAATTAAATAAGAAAAAGCAATTACTAGATCCTAATGATGACTTTAAAGAATATACAGTAGAACTACTTAAAAAACTTGATTATAAAAAAGAAGATGATTATTTGTTATTTAATAAACTTGGCTTTTCCTTTATGTGGGATAGTTTAAATCGTAAAGCAAAAAGAGATATATTAAATAAACTTGTATCACAAATAGAAATTTCAAGAGATAAAAACTATAACATTGAAATCAAGAATATTAAGTTTACAGATGAATTTATATCTAGAAGTTGTAAAGAATATTTAGAATACTTAAATGATATTTTAAAAAACAATAATGTTGGTATTAAATATCAAGAGTTAATAACTATTGATGAACTTAATGATTATTCTAAAAACTACTATATTTTATCACTTCAAAAGTTAGAAAAGAATGAATATTCAAATGATGAAAGAAAGATATTACTTACACTAGCATCAGAACATTTCTATTATGATGGTATTATACAATGTCCTTTATATAGTAATGAAACTATTATAGACCAAGTAATGCTAATACCTAAAACTGAAATATGTTAAAGAAAGGACTTACCAATTATGAAATTGTTAAACAAAAATAATATTATTAAAAATCAGGTTAATACAATAGAACAATATAAAGTTTTAAACTACTTAAAAGATACTTTTAATACTGATGTTCTTGCTATTTATTTAGTTGATAGATACACAATTAAAGTCATAGATACAAATAATGATATTGGCTATTTTAAATACAATAGTAAAACAAAAAATATAGATTTTATAGATAACTATAATAAAAGTAAAGAAATGGAGAGATGAAAAAATGAAAAAAATTATTACAAAGGATGAAACTAAAAATCTTAACAAATATGGATTATTAAAACTTGACTATCTGAAAAAGAATAATAAAGTTTTATATCAAAGACTAATTATTGAGGACAAACTAAATACTTTTCTTTTTTCAGTCGGTAAAGAAGCAGAAGAAAAAGTAAAATTCTTAATAAATGAACTTGTTGAAAAAGATAAAAATTTAAATGAGAACTTAAAGGAAGAAAATCAGTTATTGTGGGTACAAAAGATGAATAATTACAAAAATATTGCAGAAGAAATTGTCTTAAAAGAACTTATATTTAATGAAAAAGTGTGAGGACAAATAGAATAAAATTGTCTTAGCCAGCACTGCAAATGTACTCCTAACATTTGCCTAACCTATGGGACAAGTCCCAAACCCTAAAAAATATAGAAAGGATGAAAAAATGAGAAAAAGAAATATAAAAATTAATGTATTTATAAATGAAGAAGAACAAATTAGATTTAAAGATAAAGTTAAGAAGTTAGGATTATCTCAATCAGCATATATTAGAAAAATTATAAATGAAGATATGGATAATGTTATTCATAAAGATGAGATTACACCTATTTTAGAACAAATAAAAGCTCTTAATTATGATTTAGTAAGAGCAACAAACTTTATGATTATGAATAGAATTTACAATGGCAAAGAACTATTAGAAAAAGTACTTACTGAAATAAGAACTTTACAAGATGTTCTTGATAAAGAACAATATTAATATAAGGTATTGCTTTTTTACTTGAATTCAAGCCATATTGTAGAAAAAAATAGCATTTTATAGTATAATATTACTTGGAGAATTACTTGGCTTTTTAACAAGAATTACAATTACGAGGAGTGATGAAATGGAAACAACAAATTTATCAAAAATAAGAAGAGATAAAATGTTAAAAACATTAAGTGAAATTAAAAAGAACATATCCGATGAAGAAACATTAAATAGTTTATCTCTTATTGAAAATGAACTTACAAAAAAGAAATATGGACTTATTTGGGAAGAACATGAAGAAAGAGTTGACAAAGAACTAGAAACTCAAATACCTACCTTTGAGGAAATTAAAGATAAAGAGATTATGTGTAATCCAGAGGAAAGATTCAACTTTTTATTAGAAGGAGATAATCTTCACAGTTTATATTTATTAGAAAAGACTCACAAAGAAAAGATAGATATAATTTATATTGATCCACCTTATAATACTGGAAAGGAAGATTTTATATATAATGATAAAATCATAGATGAACTAGACGGATATAAGCATAGTAAATGGCTTTCATTTATGGAAAGAAGAATTCGTATTGCAAAAGAATTGCTTACTAAAAGTGGAATAATTCTTATTTCAATTGATGAAAATGAAGAAGCACAATTAAAATTATTATGTGATGAAATATTTGGAGAAAGCAATAGATTATCAACACATCATATTAAAGTTAGATATGATAATAAAAGTTTAAATGAAAAAAATGATTGGCAGCCAGTTATGGAATATGTTTATATTTACGCCAAAGATAAGCTTAGTGTTAAAGCTAAAAAACCTAGTGAAAATTATAATATTGATAAGTTTCTATATTCATTTGATGAATTAACAAATGGGGAAACTATAATTTTGGGTAACAAAAAAGTGACAATATTTAAGCAAGATGAATGGAAAATAAACAAAGCACAAAAAGGCTCACTAAATTTATTGAAAGAAACATGGGCTTCTGGTTCCGTTTTAAAAGGAAATACATCAGGAAAATTTTTTGACTTATATTTAAGCGTCAGAAAAACAATAGATGGTCTTAATTGTTTATATAAAGTAGAAGGAATAGGAGAAGATGGTCTTGGTTATAGATATTTTACTGGTCCACAAAAAGAAACATCCTCTCGTGGAAAATTTTATTCTGGTGTTCCTCTAGAAAGATTAGACGACTTAAATAATGGAACATCTAAAAAATATAGACCAATTTCAAATTATTATGATTTTAGTGCCGATTTTGGAAATATTAGGCAAGAAGGTAATACACCATTCAATAGTGGAAAAAAACCAGTTAAGATGTTAAAGGAATTAATAAATTATCATCAAAATAAGAATGCTACTGTATTAGATTTTTTTGCAGGATCTGGAAGTACTGCACAAGCAGTATTAGAATTAAATAAGGAAGATAATGGAAATCGTCAATTTATTTTATGTACAAATAATGAAAATAATATATGCGAAGAAATAACATATAAACGAATTAAAAATGTTATAAATGGTTATGGAAAGTATGATGCATTGAAAACTAATTTAAAGTATTATCGTTGTACTTATATTCCAAGAATAAATACAGAAAATGAGAATCTACATAATAATTTACTTATAAATATTAAAAATCTTATTCAATTAGAAAATGGAATTGAAATAGATGATAATAAAATTAGAGTTTATTTAGATGAAGAAGAATTAGATAAATTTAGTACTAATAAAGAAGAACTAGAGGTATGCGAAAAAGTATATATTTCTTCTGATATTCTTTTAACAAGTGAACAAGAAGAAATTTTTGAAAATAACAACATTGAAGTGTATATCATACCAGAATACTATTTTGAAGATGAAATTAAGGAGGTAATGTAATAATGCAAGGAATTAAATTAAAAGATTTTCAAATAAATACAGTGAATAAACTATTAGATGCAACTTCTATTGGAAGTAAAAAAGAGGTATTATTACAAGCACCTACTGGAAGTGGTAAAACTATTATTCTACTCTCTTACATTGAAGAATATTTAAAAGAAAATGACAAAATGGTATTTGTATGGCTAACTCCTGGCAAAGGAGATCTAGAAGAACAAAGTAGAAAGAAAATGATTAAATTTTTACCACACCATAATACTAAAAATATACAAGATGTATTACTTCAAGGCTTTGAGGCAAAAGATACTGCTTTTATTAACTGGGAAACAATTACTAAAAAAGATAATAATGCCTTAAAAGAAGCTGAAAGAAAAAATCTTTATGAAAGAGTTCGTGAAGCTCACAATAATGGATATAAGTTTATCATAATAGTTGATGAAGAGCATTTAAATAAAACAGTGAAAGCTGAAGCCATTTTACAATACATGAATCCAGAATATATTGTTAGAGTAAGTGCTACTACTAAGACTAATAAAGAAGCTGAATTTATTAAAATTGATGAATTGGAAGTAATAAATGCCGGTCTAATTACAAGAGCATTATATATTAATGAAAATGTTTCTAATCAAACTACTCTATCAAATGAACATGAGTATTTACTTGATTTAGCAATTAATAAGAGAAAAGCAATAAAGGATGAATATATCAAATTAGGTGTACAAGTTAATCCATTAATCATAATTCAAGTACCAAATAAGTCAGATGACTTAATAAAGCAAATAGAAAAAATACTAGAAGAAAGAAATTATACATATGACAGAAAAAATTTAGCAATCTGGTTATCCGATAGAAAAGAAAATATTGAAGATATTGAAAATAATGAATCTAATCAAGCAGTTCTTATTATGAAACAAGCAATATCAACTGGTTGGGATTGCCCTAGAGCAAAAATACTTGTTAAGCTTCGTGATAATATGAGTGAAGATTTTGAAACTCAAACAATTGGAAGAATAAGAAGAATGCCACAAGCTCATCATTATGATAATGTACTTTTAGATAATTGTTATCTTTATACTTTTGATGAAAAATATGAAACTGCTGTTAAACAAGAATTAGGAAGTAATGCTTATGACACAAAAGTTATATTTTTAAAGAATGAATATAAGAACTTTACTCTAAAGAAAATAACTTTTGATAATGCTTTTGATGGTTTTGATGAAAGACAAACATTTAATATATTACATGAATATTACATAGAAAAATATAAATTAACTTCAAATAAGAAAAACAATAAAACTATACTAGAAGCAAACGAATATGTATTTAAAGATACTATTGATAATTATATAGTTCAAGATAAAATAGTAAGAATTAATTCTGATGAATTACAAAATGCTAATAGAATTAAAGTATCATCAACTGTATCCACGAATAAAAATGGATTTGAATTAAGACATTCAATCAACGTAATATCTTCTAAAATTGGTATGAGATATGATAGAACAAGATTAATGCTTGAAAGAATGTTTTTTAGAGGAAAATTATTTACAAAGAAATTTGTTGATTTGTCGTTAATAGAATTTTATGCTTTTGTTATTAATAATGAAGATATATTAAAACATGACTTTCAAGAAGCAGTATCACAAAAATCAAGACAAATGAAAATGAAATTAGATGAATTAAAAATTTTAGATTGGAAAGCACCAGAAATGGATTATATTAAGTACGATCCTAAAATGAAAGATACAACAATATATGAAAAATCTATTTATATGAATTATCCTAATAGTACAATAAAATCTAAAAGTGAAAGAATGTTTGAATTTTTCTGTGAGCATAATGAAAATATAAAATGGTTCTATAAAAATGGTGAATCCTCTAGTGATTATTTTTCAATAGTATATGTTGATGCAGTAAATCATAAATGGCACTTCTACCCTGACTTTATTGTTTGTGATAAAGATAATAAAATATGGATTATTGAAACCAAAGGTGGAGAAAATGTTGATGGTGAATCTAAAAATATTGATATTAAAGTAGAAAATAAATTTGAAGCTTTAAAGGAATATGCTAACAAGTATAATGTTAATTGGGGCTTTGTAAGAGATTATGATAAAAATGAATCATTATATCTTTGTAATACTGAATATACAGAAGATATGGAAAATGAGAATTGGATATTATTAAAGGAATTATTTAAATAATGATTTATTTACCAAAATACTTAAAATAATAAAATAAAAAAAATGAAACATGAAATTTTAAGGAAAAATAAAAGGAGTAAAATCATGTATATAAAAACAGTGCATATAAAAAACTTTAGAAATTTTAGGAGTATCGATATTCCATTAAAACCATATACAACTATCATTGGAGAAAATGATGTAGGAAAAACCAATTTTTTTGATGCCATTAAATTATTATTAAATAATAATTCTATTCAGTTCTATTCAAAGAGATTATCTTTAACAGATATAAATGATGTTGCTATAAGAGAATTTAGAGAAAAAGTATATGAAAATTTAACAACAATTAAACAAAAGATTGAGAAACATGAAGATTTAAATGATATTTACGAATTGATACCTGAAGTAATTATAACTTTATCTTTTGCTGATGCGTCAGATGATTATCAAAAAAAATTATTATGCGATTGGTTAAGCCAAGATGAAGATACGGTGAAATATGAGATTGAATACGTCTTTAGACCAAAAGATAACCTGGAGTTTATTAAAACTATGTGTTTGATGCTAGAATTAGATAAAAATGCTAATATTCCCATTGAAATGTATGAGTATATGATTTATTCTACTAATAACAACAAGCCTATTAACACTCAAAAATATAATAATTTTAATGTAAGTATTATAAATGCAGAACGTGATAATTTTTCAGAGGGAACAAATAAAATATCTTATAAATTAATTAGTACATTACTAGAAAAAAATCTAAGTTCAGAAGATAAATGTAAAATAGGTAAAGCATATAACGAATTCTTCAGTGAAATTAAGGATTTATCATCATATAAAGATGTATTTAAGAAACTAGAAGAAAATAATTTTAGTAATTTAAACGATATAATTGAACATTTGGAACTATTGCCTAACTTTCCTAACTTAAACACAATTTTTTCAAATATAAATATCGGTTATGGGAATGAATTTTTGTTTCAAAAAGGATTGGGAAAGCGAAATTTAATATTAATGTTATTATTATTCACTAATTACAATAATAGCGAAAGAAAATATAACTTAATGTGCATAGAAGAACCAGAAGCACATCTATGCATAAATAATTTAAATATTGTTTTAAGTTTTATAGAAAAAAATAACTTAGATGAAAATAAATTCTTACAAACAATCATCAGCACACACAATTCAAAAACAATTAATAAGTTAAAATTTAACAATGTTGTATTATTAAAACAAAATAATGCGATAACATTTAATAAAGATGATTTATTAACACAATATCTTGCAAAAAGGCCAAATTTTGATATTTTAAAAATTCTGTTTGCTAATAAAATTATATTAGTTGAAGGTGCAACCAAAGAAATGTTGATAAATACTTTAATTGAATTAGATAATAATTTAATCAATGAAATAGAAGTCATTACAATTGGACAAAAGGGTTTTAAAAGCTTTTTAGATATATGGAAAAGAATTAATATAGATTCTAACAAAAAAATAGGAATTGTCAGAGATTATGACAATCAAGAAAATGCAAAAAAGGAACATGATAGTTATAATGATGATATAAATATTTTTGTTAGGACAACAAAAGGATATACATTAGAGGATGATTTAGTTAATACGGCAAACAATAAAGCCATTTTATCAAAACTATTTAATACGGATAACCCAATTGAATATATGAAAAGCAATAAAACTGAGTCGATGCTTGAATTGTGTAATAAAATGTTACTTCCAAATAATAATATAAATAAAATAACTATAACTATCCCTGAACATATAAAGGAGATATTGAATGGATTACAAGAAAAGTAAGGTAAAAGTAGCATGTGCTGGTGCAGGAAAAACATATGCGATGGCCGAAGAAATATTAAATTTTAATACATACAACACTGAAGAAAAAGATATTATTGCGATAACTTATACAAATACTGCTAGAGATAATATTTATAATAACATACATAAACAGAATCTAACAATTCCAACTAGAATTAAAATAAGTACTATTCATAGTTTCTTATTAGAATATATAATTTATCCGTATTCTAATTATATATTGAGCAAAAAATATTCAACAGCTACTTCAATTCCGCTTTCAGATAATTTTGTCTTTAAAAATAAAAGAATATCAGAATTAGAAAAAAAACAAATAGTGCATAACGAAAAAGTTTTTAAATTATCTAAACAAATTATAGTACCTTATAAAGGTGATAATGTACTAATTAGAAAAAAGAAAAATATAATATTAGAACATTTATTATCAAGTATATCTGCAATTTTTGTTGACGAAAGTCAAGATTTAGATGATGATGTAATAAGAGTGCTTGAATTTTTAGGAAATAATGGTATTTATGTATATATGATTGGTGATCCAAAACAAGCTTTAAAATATCCACAAGTATTTAAAGAATTTGTGAATAATGTGTGTGAAAATAAAATATCCTCGTTTGAAAATTTACCTAGCAATAATATCACTAGAAGATTACCTAAAAAACATGTTGATGTTAGTAATATAATTTGTAATTGCTTAGAAAAACAAACTACAATAAAAGAAATTGACGGAAGTTTAAAATATATATATTCAGATGATACTGAATTTCAAAATATTTATAATTCATTTCAAAACGATTCGTCAATGTGCTATATAAAAAGAAAAAACAAACAATTTAATACACAAAACAATGATAAAATTGATTCTATTTTATTAGAAGAAATATTAAAATTAAATTTAAACAATGACGATAAAGATGCACTTTTATTTGAAAAAATTCATGAACTTTATGCTTTAATAAGCAAGAAAAATAATACTCAATTAGGTTTGAAAAGTTTTCTTAATAAATATCAAATTACACTGAACTCTAACGATTATGCAAAATTAATCTCATCATTAGACAATAAACAAAATGGCATTTTTAATATCTTATCTATTGATAAGGTTAAAGGATTAGAAAAAGAAAATTGTATGTTTATTCTAGATGATTCTCTGTTAGAGTATTTATTCAAAATAAAAACTAAAAGTAATAAGGAAATGAATTATTTATATGTAGGATTAACTAGATCTACTAAGAATTTGCTTTTAGTTATAGATGTGCAAAATTTAAAAAAATTTAACAAAGATTTTATAGATAAAAAAATGGTAGAATTAAAAATAGAAAAATATAATTAAAAATAAT
>ENA-OPKX01000315-OPKX01000315.1-human-gut-metagenome-genome-assembly--contig:-NODE-315-length-11832-cov-4.363845_pt1 | contig 11832 bp, 10 predicted proteins | sample MGYA00241791_ERZ501709 | MGnify/ENA primary metagenome ERZ501709 (study PRJEB25962, sample SAMEA2042091) | human gut metagenome | biome: human gut; feature: human-associated habitat; material: faeces...
AATTGATTATAAATAAATTAAATAGATGTCGTCTCGTTTAAACGGGACACTAGTGAAATTGTATTTAATTTTGAAAACAATCAAAATAAAGGGTACTTTGCTGAAAGCTCAACTACAGGCGGCACTTTAGCCCCAACGGAAGCCACAAGTTATGTCACCACACAAACCTGGTCATCAGACCAAGGTGCAAATTCTGTATCCCTTACCAATAATAGTGCAGGAAAAGCCTACATCAAATCCATTGACATCACTTATCAAACAGGTGGCTTGGACAATACGGTACAGGCTTACCCTTACACATGGAATTTCAAAGACGATAAGCTATGGAAAAATTCAGAAAACCAATTCGTATCTGAAATTTGGACACATAGCACTAATGGAGTCGATGAATGGCGAAACACTGGTCACGAACCTACTGTTGCCACAGGTTATGATGTGGACTTACTTCGTGGTCTTCGCTTCACAGGTCACGTATGCGCAGATAGAAAAGGAAACTGGGTTTCCCTTCCAAGAACAGCCACCATCACGATTCCTTCTCTTTATAAAGGACAGAAGGTAAAGATTTCTTATACGGGTGTAGACATTCTTCCGACGACCAACCTGAAAGTTTCTCAAAAAAGAAAGGACAATATAGAAATATACAAAGTGACTCAAAATGGTGATGCCATCCTAACAGTTGACCCTACCAACACAATTGATTGGGGAGTATTGAATTGGGGAGCATGGATTTCGCAAATCTCTGTACTTGATGCCGCACCTGTTCTTACCATGACAACACCTGCGAACAAAGAAGTCGATCCTAACACACTCAAATCCATCACGGTGACTTCTGAAAAAGCATTGTGGGCTTACAATGTCGATGGAACCAAGACTCCTACGACGCAAACCATCAAGGCCACATTGACCTCTGACGACGGAGCCGACAACATGGAAGTAACTGCCACTTTTACCGCAGATGAAACTGGCGTGAAAGAACTCAACTTTACACTACCCCAAGGCAAGCAGTTGGAGTCAGCTACCACATATACCTTGAATATTCCTGAAAATGTGATCATGGAGACTTCGGGTACGGGCAACGAGAACTGCAGCTTCACATTCTCAACCAAGGGATTGAACTATTTGGGAGCATACAATGGAAGTAAAAAAATTGAAGCTAATCCAGAAACAGTTTCCACACTCGACAACAACCGAGTGGAGTTTGCTTTCGAAGAAAAACTTGAGAAAACAGCCGACTTCAAAGTTATCGTATCCGACGGTACGACAGTAAATACATATACCAAGGATTCTAAAGAATGCGTCATTAGCACTGACAATAGACTTTACGTGCCTGTTCAATTAAAAGCAGGTAAGTATTACTCCATCAAGATTACTGCCGGTAGCTTGAAAGATGCTACAGCAGGCTCTACCTTGAAGAACAATCAGATTGTATTGCACTTGATTAGTTCCTTGGAGGGTATAAACCTGAGTATGACCACCCCATACAATCAGGACGAGGCTCCTCTCACCACACGTATCATCTTGTCTGCCAATACATTAATCAAGAACAGTGTAGAAGCGACTCTCGTGGGAAAAAGCGCAGACGGAAACCAGACCCACGACATAGGAATTGTGGAGGGTATCGCAAATGGCAACAAACTTGTATTTACGCCCAAAGAAGGTCAGCAGCTTCGTCCCAACTATACCTATACTTTACATTTGAAAGAAAAGGCAGAACTTCAAAATGTAGTAGGCGGAAAGTTTGAAGATGACACCTTTGTATTTACAACAGCCAAAGTGATAGGTAACGCACCAATAGTAGAATCTACGTCCCCTGCAGCAGAATCTACCATACCAGTGGAAGATGTTCAGCCGACTCCGAATACACCCAAGAAGATAAAAATAACATTCAATGAAGACATCCAACTTTTGGATGGTGCCTTGATTTTCTGTCGCCCTATGGGTGGTAGCGAAAGCTATCAATCTCTAGAATACTACAGCGCAAGAAGCAACAATTACAATCAGTACAATAAGATTCATGTCGAAGGAAACAAATTGTGGTTTGAGTACTCTGACCAGAACTTATTCTATGGCATGCGCTATGAGGTGACAATTCCTACATACGCCATTGTAGGAAATGGCGGGCAGCCAATGGAGAAAAACATCAAGTTCTATTTCGAGACCCCTAAGTCTAGAGAGGCCTCTGACTCTCGTGATGGAAAAGATGTTTATACCTGGGATTTCACCAATATTTCATCCACCACTTTCGATAAAATCAGAGAAAGCGTAAATGAGGATAAGACCTATTGGGGATTTGACGAAAAGAACCATGCATACGGAAGTAGCAAAGCACCAAAGAACAGACCATTTGCACAAGGACAAGAGATAAAAGCAGGCGCAAGCAATACCTTTATTCTGCCAGAACTAAAAGGCTTGCTGTTCAACTTAGTGAAATACAATAGCAACAGATTCCAAATAGTATGTGAAAATGGGTCAGAAGACAAAGGTAACACCTATCTGTACCTCAATGGTGGAACACATTACGTCACCATTCAATCGGTTCCTGCCAACGCAATGGTTTACATAGAACACAATGGCAATGAGATGTTCAATCTGAACACATTAGGCGTCGATAGCCTCAAAACAATTACAAACAGTAATAATAATTGCGTTTCTGTCTATCGACTCGGGAATACGACCAAGGACTTAACTTTCTGTGTACAGAACTGCAAACTATACTGCATAGCCATCGTCAAGGACAACAAGACTATAGGAAGTACCGACAAAGATTACATCAAGTATGCCACATATAGCCAGAGCTACCCTGTAGATTACAGCTTGAACGAGAGGCTCAACGGAACGGCAGTCACTGCCTACAGTGTCTCTACCACCTATCAGTCGGATGCCACCTTTGTGAATTTCACGGAATTACCGAACAACCAATCCGCTTCTGGCGAAGGTGTCATCTTGAAGACTTCCGGCAAGTTAGGCGAGAGCCATCCTATCTTCACCACGGATTTCAACACTACTCCCCAAAAGCTCACAAGTAATGCCTTGGTAGGAACAACAGGTGACAAAGCGACTACTGAATTTGAAAAAGCGAAGAAAGATGGCTACCAGAACTACATCTTGACCACCGGGTATTTCCACTTGAACAAGGATGATCAGGTGATAGATGGCAACCGACAGTGTTTCTATAAATGGGTAAAAGGCGATACCAAGAGCAACTTCGCATACTTGCAGCTGAAGAATCCAGGCAATGCCAATGCCAAGACCGTCATTTATTTGGACTGGTTTGGCGATACCACGGGTATCCATGGCATGACTGCTCCATCACAGGTCACCAGTGGCAAAACCTATTACACCTTGGATGGAAGAAAAGTAACAAGTCCTACCCAGAAAGGTATCTACATCATCAATGGTAAGAAGATAATAATCAAATAAAAAAGTAAAAAGATGAAAAGAACATATATAGCACCCATGGCTGAGACCATCAAGCTCAACCTTTCCTCTTCTGTCCTGCAAGAAGGCGCAGGAATGGGAGGTGATTCTACAGGTACTTCTGGCGATCAGGCTCAAGCCAAGCAATTTAACACTTGGAGCTTTGACGACGAGGAAGAGGAAGAAAAGCAAAGCAATATTTGGGAATAATTGCCAATGCTACCATCAAGGAAATTGGCAAATTTCTCGCTAATTAATTGAGATAATGACAGAGATGGGCAAATCATTGCAAAAATATTTGGCTGTTTTAGAAAAATATGTAACTTTGCAGCCGCAAATGTAAACTTGCCTTCAGAAACCAAAAAAGTCCCGCTGTTAGGATGAAATTCCTTACAGCGGGACTTTTTTCGTGATGTCCTCGACTCTCTATCGAGCGGGGGATAAAGATCATAATCTTACAGCATAATCTTCTTCCTTATCAATGGAATTTACCACATACGAGTGCCTTCCCTCTGGAAGAAAAACAAAGCTGCACACGAGAATCTCTCTTAAAAGATAATCTCTTTAATTTCTGCTTTTAGCCTTAGAGGCAAGAGCCTCGCGGCGATCACGAAGAATGCTCTGGCATCTGCTGATAGCCTGATTCTGATTCTCTTCGTTAACCTTTACTAAACAATCGTTCATAACCTTTTGTGTTTTGATAAACCTATTGTGATTTGAATACGTTGCAAAGATAGAGCATTCTGATAAAAGATGAAAGAAAATCCTATTAAAATGCATTACTTTTAGTCGTTTTTTTGATTTACGTCAATTTTAAAGCCTTTTGTATCCCAATTTTCATGTTATATTCATACGATTTGTAGTATTTATAGGGATATTACTATGAGAAAATGGGAAAATCCTTCTGAAATTTCATTTTTTTTTGCGAACTTTGCAGCCGAAAATGGATTCTTCTTCTAAAAGAGATTGTTTTCTTCCAGGGATAATTCCATGCATAAATAGAGAGAAGGAAATGAAGAATTCCATAGGAATATAGGTATATATAAAATAATAAAGGTATGAAAAAAGTAATTCTATTGACTGCTTTGGTGCTGGCTTGCACTACTGGCAGTATGGCAAATGAACTCAGCGAGTGCTCTCTTTCGGAGTTGATCAGTACTCCTGTTAAGAAAACTACAAAGAAGGCAACAAAGAAAACAACAAGCAAGAAGACAAGCTCCACTAAGTCTTCTACTAAAACTTCTACTGCGGCAACCTCTGCCACCAGTACTTCTGCAACAACAAAAACAGAAACAACAACTCCTACGACGGCAACTTCTGCTACTTCTACCTCAGCTGGTTCAGCAATAGCTGGTATCCTCGGTGGATTGCTTGGTGGAGGCACATCTGGTAGCACAGGCAGTACTGCAGGAACCATTATCAATGGAATTCTGAACAATGTAATCGGATCTGGTTCTTTCAGTAAAGAGAGTCTTTGTGCTCATACATGGAAATACAGCAAGCCAGGTTGTGCTTTTACTTCAGAGAATCTGCTTGCCAAAGCTGGCGGCGAAATTGCAGCTAATAAGATAGAGGAGCAGTTGGAAGGTTATTACAAAAAAGCTGGTTTCTCCGGCTCAAACACTTACTTCAAGTTTAATACGGATGGAAGTTTTGAGTCAAAAATAGATGGCAAGTCATGGAAAGGTACTTATACTTTTGATGAGAAGACACATGCCATCACAATGAAGGGACTCCTGCTCAGCGTTTCCGGCTATGCTACCCAGACAACCAATGGTGTCAGCCTTCTTTTTGAATCCAAGAAACTCCTTACCTTGGTTCAGACATTGACAGCTCTCAGCGGTAATTCTACACTTGGCATTATCGGCAATATCACCAAGAGTTATGATGGAGTACGTGTAGGTTTTGAGATGAGTAAGTAATTTCTCATTCATCTATTGAGATATTATATAGTAATGATTATATTGCTATTATTTATATAGCAGAAAAATCCCCTTAGAGATTGCCTGAAGCAGGCTTTCACTAAGGGGACGTTTTATCTCTTTCGCTTTAAAGTTTCCTTTTTACTTGATTTCGACTTTAAGCGGAGTTTTCAATGCTTCAAGATAATCCTTGATGCGAATCTGCCATTCTGTATAGCTGCGAACATCATATTTGCTCCATGCAGCTCCGAAGTAATAGCTGAACTTTTCTCCGTCCTTCAAGCCAGTCTTGATGCCTAACGCATGACCGGTAGCGCCGTCGTGCTTCTTATCGAAAAGCTGGTAGTAGGTATTGTCAATGCCATAAGGGAAGAGTACACCTACATATACCTGAGACTGGTTACCTTCCATATTGTCGGTAGGGTCTGCGTAACTTACGTAGTCTTTTGCGAAAGTTTTAGTCTCGGTATCTTCCTCATGGATTGGGAAACCTGTAGCAAAGTCGGTAGGGTGGGTGAGACCATCATACCAGACTGTCATCTTGTTGAAGTTGCTGCCCTTGTCGAGAGAGATGATACGATGTTCTACTACGTTCTTCTGGTCGCCCACGGTAGAAGGATTGTAGGTCAGTTCAACGGTAAATCTGAGAGGGCCATTGTCTAAGATCTTGTAATCCTTATAGCAGTAAGGTAATATCTGTTCGTTACCAATCATAAGACTTGGTGCACCGAGACCCAAGGTTGCACCTACGCGATATGGGTCGAGTCCGTTGCCCTGGTCGAGATGGAATGAGTTGCGGATATTAACTTCTTTTCCTTCTGCTTCTACTGCCTTGATCTGAGCTTTGAGTTTGGCAATTCTTGCAGGATTTTTCTCCGTCTTAAGCTGCTTTTCTATTGCCTTTTTCTTTGCATCCACTCTGCACATGTTTTCCCAGGCTTTCTGGTTCTTGATGTATCGGATGTTAACCACCGTATCAGGTGTGTTCTTTACCCAAACATCCGTACCGAAAGAGCGCTCGCCAGAACGCTGTAATGCTGGTCCGTAAACACGGTAGGCGCATCGGTCGTTCTCCCAAGCCAGGTCGTCCTTTCTCATCTTATAGAGAGCGCCTGTAGTCCATACATTCTGAGGATATGGCTTCTCTATGCTGATATAAAAGGTAGCTGCGCTATGAGGGCGCACACTGGCGTCGATGAGCAACTTACCATCGTGGGTAATCTGTGAACCGATTTGCTGTCCGCGGGTATTCTTTACCACATAAGCCTGGCCTTTGCCAGGAGTTGCATTTGATAGCTTAGCTTTCACATCAGCCATGCTTACTTCTACGAGTTCCATTCGCTGGGCAGCAGTTGTGTTGCTTACTACCACAGTTGCTTGCTGGGCATAGCTGTAGTTGGAACCGGCTATCGCCAAGAGCATCATGACACTCTTCATCATGTTGGTTTTTGTCATCATTGTTTCTGATTTGTTAGTTATTATTAATTTTGTTTTCTTACGTGTCGAACTTGCTTCGTTACGTACATTATTATATATAATACGAATGAATAGTTGTCGATACTGACAAAGTGACAATACTTTCTGTTGCCAATATTTCTTCTGGATTATTCCTCGATAAGGGAAACTACCATGCTGATATCTTCTTTCGGACGATCACCTCTGAGCGTCTCGCAATTCTGGATTTTCTCCACGACGTCGAGACCTTCTTCTACTTCGCCGAATACAGTATATTGGTTGTCAAGGAAAGGAGTACCGCCCATCTCAGTGTAGGTTTTCACCTGTTCATCGGTAAATTTAGGGTAACCTTCCTCCTTGCAGCGTTTCTTGGTTTCAGCCACCAGCTGATCCTGCAATTCCATCAATCCCTGGCGGTCGCGGTTGCGACGGAAGTTCATGATCTCATCGTGGTGTTCTTTGGCAAGCTGGTTGAATATGTTTTGCTCCATCTGCATGCCCATCTGTTTCTCCATCTGCTTGAGTTCATTCATCTTATAGGTTTTTCCCCATACGATATAGAACTGGCTTCCGCTGCTTTCGCGCTCAGGATTTACCTCATCTCCCAATCTCGCAGCGCTCAGTGCGCCACGCTTATGGAAAAGTTGAGGATAAACAAATTCTGCAGGAATCGTGTAGTCAGGACCACCTGTTCCTAACATTTTGCCCTTAGGAGCATTCTTACTCTCCGGATCACCGCCCTGAATCATGAAATCCTTGATGACACGATGAAAGAGAGTGCCGTCGAAATATCCCTCTTTAGCCAACTTGATAAAGTTGTCGCGATGTTGAGGAGTCTCATCATAAAGGCGAACTTTGATATCGCCTTCAGAAGTCTTAATCAATACTTTTGCCATAATATTTAATTATCTGTATAGTTCTTTAATTTGGCCTTTATAACCTTCAGTCCTTCAGTCCTTCAGTCCTCAGTCCTTCAGTCCTCAGCCTTCAGTTATTCAGCCCTTTTTTTACCTTTTTACTTTTTTACCTTTTTACCTTTCATAATATTCCTTCCATTCTTTCATGGCTTCCTTCCAGTCGGTTTGCTCTCCGCTAGCAACTGCTTCCTTCTGTTTTTCAGCCTCGTCGCGAGCCTTGTCACGAGCACGTTTGGCTTTCATCGCCTCGATAGTAGCATCATCAAGAATCTGGATGGCGCCACGTTTGATGGCTGCCTGAAGTTCCTCCTCACCGAAAGCCTTGCCGGGTTCGTTGAAGTCGGATATATTAAATTCGTAATCTACACGAAGGTCATGGCGAATCTGCTTCTGCTGGAGTCTGTTACCAGCGTTTTTCAATCGGAGCAATTTGCCGATTTCCTTGATTTCTCCTGCGGAGTATTTGTTTCTTCCCATTAAAAAACTGATGTTATAATAATCTTATGAATAATTCTCTGCAAAATTACAGATAATCCTTGATAATGCCAAGTAATTATCTGGAAAAATGCGCTTATGGCATACGAAATCTGCCATCTTGTCATTTCTTTTATGCTCTTTTCTGACATTTCTCGCTCTTTTGTCAGTTGTGCCCCTTCTGTCTTTTCCTTGGCACACGCTTTGTTAACTATGTTTGCGTGATCGTTGGGGAGAGTTCCTGATAGATGCATATCTTCGGCAGACTTTCCGGAAACAGCGTTCACATGATAAACATTATTAATAACGATAAAAATAAAAAAAGATATAATCATGGGAAAAGTAATTGGAATTGACTTGGGTACCACAAACAGTTGTGTTGCCGTTTTCGAAGGTAGCGAACCAGTTGTAATCGCTAATAGTGAAGGTAAGCGTACTACTCCATCAGTAGTAGGTTTCGTTAAGGATGGTGATCGCAAGGTAGGTGATCCTGCTAAGCGTCAGGCCATCACAAACCCTAAGAACACTGTATATTCTATCAAGCGTTTCATGGGTGAGACATACGCTCAGAGCCAGAAAGAGGCTGAGGCAATGCCTTACACAGTAGTAAACGAGGGTGGTTATCCACGTGTTGAAATCGAGGGTCGTAAATATACTCCACAGGAGATTTCTGCAATGGTTCTCCAGAAGATGAAGAAGACCGCTGAGGATTATCTCGGACAGGAGGTTACAGATGCAGTTATTACAGTTCCTGCTTACTTCTCTGACTCACAGCGTCAGGCTACTAAGGAGGCTGGTCAGATTGCAGGCTTGAACGTTCAGCGTATTGTCAATGAGCCTACAGCTGCTGCTTTGGCTTATGGTGTTGACAAGGCTAACAAGGATATGAAGATCGCCGTATTCGACTTGGGTGGTGGTACATTCGATATCTCTATTCTGGAGTTCGGTGGCGGCGTATTCGAGGTACTTTCTACCAATGGTGATACTCACCTCGGTGGTGATGACTTCGACCAGGTAATCATCAACTGGTTGGCTGATGGATTCAAGGCTGAGGAAGGTGTAGATCTCCGCAAGGACCCTATGGCTATGCAGCGCTTGAAGGAGGCTGCTGAGAAGGCTAAGATAGAGTTGTCAAGCTCTACAGCTACAGAAATCAACTTGCCTTACATCACAGCCGTTGACGGTATGCCTAAGCACTTGGTAAAGAGTTTGACTCGTGCACAGTTCGAGCAGTTGGCTCACAACTTGATTCAGGCTTGTCTCGTACCTTGCCAGAATGCTATTCGTGATGCTAAGCTCTCTACATCAGATATCGATGAGGTTATCTTGGTTGGTGGTTCAAGCCGTATCCCAGCCGTTCAGACACTCGTTAAGAACTACTTCGGCAAGGAGCCTTCTAAGGGTGTAAATCCTGATGAGGTTGTTGCAGTTGGTGCAGCTATCCAGGGTGCCATCTTGAATAAGGAAGAGGGTGTTGGCGACATCGTATTGCTCGATGTTACTCCATTGACTCTTGGTATCGAGACTATGGGTGGTGTGATGACTAAGCTCATCGATGCTAATACAACTATCCCTTGCAAGAAGAGCGAGGTGTTCTCTACTGCAGCTGATAACCAGACAGAGGTTACCATCCACGTATTGCAGGGTGAGCGTCCAATGGCAGCTCAGAACAAGAGTATCGGTCAGTTCAACTTGACAGGTATTGCTCCAGCTCGTCGTGGTGTTCCTCAGATTGAGGTTACCTTCGATATCGATGCCAACGGTATCTTGAACGTATCAGCTAAGGATAAGGCTACCGGTAAGGAGCAGAGCATCCGCATCGAGGCTTCATCTGGCTTGAGCGAGGATGAGATCAACCGCATGAAGGCTGAGGCTGAGCAGAACGCTGCTGCTGATAAGGCTGAGCGCGAGAAGATTGACAAGATGAATCAGGCAGACTCTATGATCTTCACCACCGAGAACTTCTTGAAGGATAACGGTGATAAGATTCCAGCTGATAAGAAGCCAGGTGTTGAGCAGGCATTGCAGCAGTTGAAGGATGCTCACAAGGCTGGTGATGTTGCAGCTATCGATACTGCTATCAACAACTTGAACACCGTAATGCAGGCTGCTTCTCTGCAGATGTATCAGGGTGGTCAGCAGGCTGGTCCTGGTGCACAGGGTGCTCAGGGCGGTCAGCAGGCACAGGGCGGCAATGGTGGCGCTCAGGATGTTCAGGACGCTGACTTTGAGGAGGTTAAGTAATATCTCCAGCCGATGAGGAGCCTCTCATTGATGCTCCTCTCTCTCAAAAGAGAGTTGTTAAGTTAATATATAATTAAAGCACACAACTGAAAAGGAAACGATTCGGTTGTGTGCTTTTTTTTGTATTATAGCTTTTGCCATAAGTACATGAAGAAAAACTATGAAGAAACGAAAAAGAGGATGTGCCATGGACTAATGACACACCCTCTTTTAGAAAACTTTATTTCTCGTTCTTTGCAGCAAGGGCTTCACGAACCTTTGCCTCGATTTCCTCAGCCAATTCTGGATTGTCCTTCAATAAAGCCTTGGCTGCATCGCGACCCTGACCCAATTTGGAACCATCATAGCTGAACCAGCTACCACTCTTCTGGATGATGTTGTGCTCTACGCCCAAATCAACAATCTCGCCAATCTTGCTGATACCCTCACCAAAGGTAATCTCAAACTCAGCCTTGCGGAAAGGAGGAGCAACCTTGTTCTTCACCACCTTCACACGTACCAGATTGCCAAGAACATTTTCACCATCCTTGATGGCAGAAGCCTTGCGGATATCCAGACGTACAGAAGCATAGAATTTCAAGGCATTACCACCGGTAGTCGTCTCCGGGTTGCCAAACATGATACCAATCTTATCACGCAACTGGTTGATGAATATACAGGTGGTGTTTGTCTTGCTGATGGTAGAGGTGAGCTTGCGGAGAGCCTGGCTCATCAGACGAGCCTGAAGACCTACCACATTGTCACCCATGTCACCCTCGATTTCCTTCTTTGGAGTCAGCGCTGCTACAGAGTCAATCACCAGAATGTCGATGGCAGAAGAACTGATCAGCTGGTCTGCAATCTGTAAAGCCTGCTCACCATTGTCTGGCTGTGAAATCCACAGATTGTCCACATCTACACCCAATTTGGCTGCGTAGAAACGGTCGAATGCGTGCTCAGCATCGATGAAAGCAGCGATACCGCCAGCTTTCTGTGCCTCTGCGATGGCATGAATGGCCAGAGTAGTCTTACCAGAAGATTCCGGGCCATAGATTTCTATGATTCGTCCCTTAGGATAACCACCTACGCCAAGCGCATTGTCGAGTGCGATACTGCCGGTAGGAATCACCTCTATATTCTCGATTTGTTCATCACCCAATTTCATGATAGAGCCTTTGCCGAAGTCCTTTTCGATCTTCGCCATGGCAGCTTGAAGGGCCTTCAGTTTACCTTCATTAGGATTTAAAGTACCCTCCTTTATTTCTTCCTTTTTCGCCATTGTAATAATAGTTTTAAACTGTTATATTTTATATTTGTTTGAGGTTGCAATTAGTCGATTTCCAAATCACCATCAAACACCTCGTGCCAAGGCAATCCCTGCTTGTTGAGCTGCTCCATGAATGGATCTGGGTCGAACTCCTCTA
>ENA-OPKX01000316-OPKX01000316.1-human-gut-metagenome-genome-assembly--contig:-NODE-316-length-11819-cov-4.348946_pt1 | contig 11819 bp, 13 predicted proteins | sample MGYA00241791_ERZ501709 | MGnify/ENA primary metagenome ERZ501709 (study PRJEB25962, sample SAMEA2042091) | human gut metagenome | biome: human gut; feature: human-associated habitat; material: faeces...
AATTCAACTGTTTCAAAGATCGAATTGCCCTTTTTTATTGGACAGTAGTGATAATCATTATAAGAATAGTTCGCCGACAAAGACAATCCACCTGTTTTTACTCCCACTTTTACATCACCAGAATGTGAAAACAATTCACTTTGTTTCATGGTCTCTCCCATTTGGAGTTGCCAACATTCTTTTTTCCTTACTGTCAAGATCTTCAAGACAGCCTTACCTTCAGCGTCATACTTTGCCCCAGGATTCGAAATCAACTCTACAGATTTTATCTCTGATGGAGTCAACAGTTTTACCTCAGAATCGTTGTGTACTTTTCGATTATTGATATAAATGACAGGTTGTCCCTGTCCAAACACTTCCAAGTCACCATTTGCTGTCGTAACCATTCCAGGAACATGCAGCAATACATCCATAACATTATGAGAGCCTGCCAAAACAGTACCTTCCACATTTGTCAATAGATTTCCATCTTTCCGTTGATATTGAGGGCGGGAGCCTTTCACAACAACTTCTGCCAAGTTCTGTCTTTCCTCCGACAAGACGACAATTTCAATATTGTCTTTACCAATATTTTTAAATACCGTATTATAGCCTAAAGCTGAGACTTTCAGAATACCATCACTCACAATCTCCTCCAACGAGAAAGCGCCATCATCACCGCTTGTCACACCCTTGACAAAAGAAGAGTCAGCCTTATTAAGCAGCAAAACTGTAGCATAAGCTATCGGCTGCGATTTCTCATCCACAACTTTTCCTTTGATCGTTTGTGCATATACATTACAAACACATAATGCCAGTACCAATACCATTAAAACCTTTCTCATTTCTTACCTTGCTACATATAAATTAAACTTTCTGGCTGCAAAATTATTGCAAATTATCCAAACCGCCAAACTTTTTACATCAATTCTTACATCATTTTTACCCCCCCAGATTATGATATAAAAAAATGATGTAAGAATGTGAGCCTGATTAAAAAGAAATTAGTACTTTTGCATATTAAAAAGTAAACACAGCAATAAAAACATGAAAAAATATTATAGTATAACCATTTTGGCTATTATTGTCATCACATTGCTGCAAGGATATAACATATCTCTGCAGTACGGAAATTACATCAATAAAGAGACAGAAAAAGCGAATTCCATTTTAAAAGTTGCTACTGATAAAGAATACGCTATCCGAGCACACAAGAATTACAATCCTCATAAAGATGGGAAACAACGTGTCTTCTATAAAGAAATGACGAATGAAGATATTATCAAAGCTAAGCCTAAGAAAGAAGATATTATCGATCTTACAGAAATCAACATTCAAAACCTTAGAGAAAAAGGCATTGTAGAAACAGAGACTGATGCCTTGGGATTGTTGGCTAAAGATAGACTTACCGCTAAAGGGGCTCCCATCAACCTAACCAAACTTTCCCAAATATTTAAGAAAAATCTAAATAAGAACTTTGCCTATACCTTATTAATATTAGACGAGAATAAAAAAATGATTAAGAGTTGCGGGCAAACTAAAGACGCAGAGAGAGTTGGCAAACTAGCAAGCCTATTGCCATCGGACTCAAACCTGTCCGTTTTGTACAAGCAAAGGTAAATGTCACTCCATCTTCCTTCATCATAAATTCTATCGAAACATTCATCTCTACCATACTGCTAGCCCTCATCATCATCTTTTGTGTAGGTTATCAAATGACTGCTATCAGACACAAGGAAGACCTTTTAAGAAACCACGAGGTTAGTCTTCATGGAACCATACACGACTTGAAGGCTCCTCTAGCGAGTGTCTTGCTTAAGTTGGGATTCATCAAAGACTGCATCAAGGATGCTGACTTGCAAGAGATGATAACTTCTTCCGAAAGACAAATCAAGAGTCTAGCTAATACCATCAAGACTATACTTATCACATCAAAAGCAGGTGAAAGCAAGTTGGTTATCAATAAAGAGCAAGTTGACATTAACGAATTAGCACAACAAGCACAAGAGCAAATTGACATCAATTATGCCAACAAAGCGCACACTATTGCAGTCATCGACCATCGTGCCCAAAACACTTCGGTTTGCGCCGATAAGTACTTAATAGAAAATGTGATTCACAATTTAATGGAGAATGCAGTGAAATATTCAGACAAGGAAGCAACTACCGAAGTCAACATCAGTCAGGATGAGCGTTTTATCATCATCAGTGTGTCCGACCAAGGCGTAGGTATTGCAAAGAAATACCAAAAGAAGATATTCGAGCAGTTCTATCGCATACCAGCCACACACCACAAGAGTGGATATGGCATAGGACTCGCCATGGTGAAATACGCAGTCAAAGCGCATGGCAGAACCATCAAAGTGGAGAGCGAACTAGGCAAAGGTAGTACTTTTACCTTCACTTTGCCAATCAACAGCAAACAAAAATAGTAAAATAAAGAACCAACAATAAAATATAGAAAAGACAATAGTACTATTTGTCGATGATGACCTAGAATTTGGTCACATCGCTACCAAAATCTTACAAGCAGCCGACTACGAGGTATATTTCCAAAACTCCTTATTTGGTATCGAAAGCAACATCATGAAACTAAATCCCAACATCATCATCCTTGATGTAATGGTGGGCGAAGAAAACAGCTTAGAAAGAATAAACGACATCAAACTAGCGGCAGAAGAAATTCCTATCATCTTTGTTTCTTCCGACACAGGAATTGAAACAGAGGAACAAGCTGCCCAAAATGGTGCAGTCGTATATCTAGAGAAGCCTTTCGACAAAGAAAAGCTACTCATGTGGGTAAAACGCTATGCAAAGAACAATGATTTCAGCAATTCTCGTCAGATTAACATTGGCGCATATACCATCGACACAGAATCACATATACTGCGTTATTGTGGCAACAACGAGAAGATCCTGAGCAATACCGAATTTGCGACATTCAAATTATTGTGGATTAACAAAGGAAATGTCGTATCACGCCAAGAGTTCAAAAATACTGTATGGAAAGGCATTTTCTGTTCTGATGAAAATCTCAACAATGTTGTTTACAATCTGAGAAGATATTTTTCGAAAGACGCATCAATCCATCTTGAGACGATACGTGGAGAAGGTTTCAAAATGTGGATAGAAGATTACAGTGCCTGATTATAGCATAAATTAACAAAAAAAATATGAAAAAATGAAGTGAAAAGCTTGGCTGTTTTCTCTAGAAACATTAACTTTGCAAAAAACATTTAGAGCAAATAAATCATACAGTATGAAGCGATTGTTTTTATTATCAATGTGTTTATTGTCGTTATCTACTACTTTTGCGCAGGAAGCAGATTCGATGAAAACTCAACATATAAATGAAGTAGTAGTTACTGCCCAAAACCATGTAGCTATCAAGGATGGTGTTTCTTATATTCCTACACCAGAAGAGCGTAAAAGTTCTTCTAATTATGCTGCGCTTTTGGCTCGCATGATGGTGGCAGGATTGCGCGTGGATGAATTTTCTAACAAGGTGGAGACCAATTGGGGAAAGGAAGTTCACTTTTTTATCAACGGTGTGGAGGCCAATGGTTGGGAACTGAAAACTCTACGACCAAAAGAAGTGGCTCGGGTGGATTTCTTGCAATCTCCATCGGAACCCAAATACAAGAATTATTCAGCTGTCGTCGATTTCGTGTTACGCAAATTGGCTTATGGTGGGTATGTCATGGCTGAGGCTAACCAAGGATTTGGCAACAATGACTATGGCGACTATGACGTGGCTGGAAAGTTAAGAAAGGGGTGCATGACTTACCAAGCTATAGTGGGCACTTACTATAGGAATGCTCATGAACTAGTGGATTGTAAAGTCTAAAAGTTTAGTAAGACATGTATGCTATGTCATCAATTATCAGTATGCGATGGTTGCAGTTTTACTCAACTTTTAGACTTTACAGACTACTAGTCGGCAATAAAAACATAGATTATACATATAATGATGGCAATCTGAGATTTGAAGGAAAGTCAAAATCTTCAGTCTTATAGCAGACAAGATAACATCGGTACCAACCTCTCCATAAACCCAATGTTCAACATGATGCTGGGACTCAGTGAAACAGAAGTAAGAGAAATGATAGAATACTACAGGGGAGCGGGACTCATCAAGGCACCAACCGACCAACTGATTGCCATTGTATTCAAAGGCAACGACCTTTGGAAAATAGAAGAATGCTAAAAGATACTATATCAAAATAATACCGTACCCCCCAAAAAAATGCTATATCAAAAAAGCGAGGGCAAACCAATGCAAATGGTTTGCCCTCGCTTTTTTCCAGTCCGGTCTATTCTGCCTGAATTCCGAAATACGTATTCAATTCGGCAATGGCAGCGCCATCAGCATTAGGAAGATCCTTCACCAACTTGCCTTTCTCCAGCAGGAGGATGCGGGTGGAGATGTCGGCAACGAAGTTGAGGTTGTGGCTGGAGATGATGACCGTAGTGCCCTGCTCCTTGCAGATGCGCTGAATCATGTGGGCGATAGTCATCTGGGAAGATGGGTCGAGATAGTTGAATGGCTCATCCAGGAGAAGAACCTTCGGATTGATGGTCATTGCTCCAATGATGCCAATCTTCTGTCGGTTGCCCTGAGAGAAATCACGGAGATACTTCTTGGTTCCCATGATTTCATCGTGCATAAAGCCCTCAAACTGAGCCAGTCGCTCCTGCAAGGTCTCATCGTCGATGTTATAGACATCAGCGATGAAATCGAAGTATTCCTCAGGGGTGAGGAAGTCGATGAGGAATCTGCCGTCGATGTAACTGCCGGTATATTCCTTCCAGGTTTCACTCTCGTTCACCTTTTGTCCATTGCTTTCCACGAAACCATCATCTGCCTGAATCAGGTCGAGAATCAGGCGGAGCAAGGTGGTCTTGCCCGCACCATTATTACCTACGAGTCCTATCAGCTCGCCCTTTGCAACACTCAGATTATCAATATCGAGTACGGTATTGCCATTATATATTTTCTTGAGATTCTGAATCTTAATCATATTACTTTGAACTTTGAATTTTGAACATTGAACTTTATGATTAGTAAAGCTATTGAATTCTTCACTCTTCGTTCTTCACTTTTCACTTAACTCATGAACTTCTCCATGCGCTTATACTTGTTCTTCTCGAAGATGGCAGCAATCTTGGCGATGAACCATTTGTGGATGGCGATGCTGATGACTGCCAGCGCTACGCAGGTAATAAACCATGCCGTCTCACCGAAGAAATGATAGACAGCACAGACACCTGCCAGCGGGAAGAAGAAGGCGATGGCATAAAGATTGATCTTCAGATTCGCTCCCTGCATGCTGAACATGGAAGTTTGGAATATCTCCAGACGGGAAGAGAAGAGTGCTGTAGGCAGATTGAAAAGATTGATGAACACCGCCAGACAGAAACCACCGATGAGCACCTGGATTCCGATTCCTGCCTGCAGGAAAAGGAACGGAAGGGTGAGCAACAAGGCGACAGCACTCACTACCATATAATAATAGAAGCAATTCTGCAGCATCTGCTTCACCTTTACCGGCTTGGTCATCAAACCATGGAAGAAGTTTGCCTCAATACCAAAGGTCCATTGCGACAACACCACCGATGGCAGCAGGATGGCACCCGCCACATAGAGGGTAGTCATAGCCACCTTATCCCCTATTTCCTGTCCCGCTTCTGCTGGAAGCAAGGCAAAGAGATAGGCATCGAAGAGGAAGATGGCGGTAATCATAATCACCATCGTACGGACACGCTTTGCTCTCAACGTACCGATATATTGCAGACTGAAGAGGTTGATATGGCTGAATCCACGGAACTTGGAAACCTTCTGTTTCTGCTCGTTATAAATCTTTTCGTGATAGAGATAGGCGGTAAGTCCGGTAAATACCGCCCCTGCAAGGAAGAAGAGACCTATCCATCCCATATATACCGGGAAGAAGGAAGCCACAAACATATATCCTATCAGCACGGCAAACATTCCCATCCATCCCAATATCAAGGGCCATTTCAGAATCCACTCCGTAGCCTTACGATAACAAGTGATATAGATACCGTTGATGAAAGAGAACTCCAGGAACAGGAAGAAGCTGGCTACAACCTCACTTGCCGGCAGGAGATAGATGAACACAGGAAGCGTAAGTACCGGAAGCACATAGTTCCAGAAGCTCACGAGATTGGTAGTGAGCAGGAACTTGTTCCAGATTTTCTCTGGCACAGGGCGCGACTTCACGTAATCATCCATTGCCGTAATATCCCGCTTCATCACCATCTTCATGATGATGTCTGGAATCAGCATACCGATTACGATGCCTGCACCCAATAATGCCGGCATATCTTCTCCCTTCAGTTCTCCTCCACTCTCGGTGAAGCTCTGGAAGAAGCTGAAGCCCACCACCACATACAGGAAGATGATGTAGCAAGCCACGAAGGCGTCTCTCTTGCGGAAGTTACGGCGCTGTTGCAGCCACCATAACCTTAACAGTAATTTCAACATAATTCTTTCATTTCATTGGTTTATGGGTACAAAGGTAAACAAAAAACTCAGAATTCTATAACAAAACGAAAGAAATAACTTAAAAATAACATTAGATAAGAAACAATTTGCAAGAAGAACTGAGAAGTTATAAGAGAAAAACAAAAAGCAGCATCTTCGGGATGAAGATGCTGCTCGTTTCTAAACTAAAACTAACTCATGTATCAACTATTCTCCAAAACTATTAAAACCTAAAAATCAATTCTATTTTACCAGCAAGATGTTACCCTCCTCATCATAGAAGAGAGGAGCCACCTTTACGCTGCGAAGCCAGGTTGTATCATTTGATGGCACGCAGTCGTGATGGAACAGATACCACTGTCCCTTATACTCACAGATGCTATGATGGGTTGTCCAACCTACTACAGGCTCCAGGATAACGCCCTTGTAAGTGAACGGACCATAAGGATTATCACCTACTGCATAGCAGAGATAATGAGTATCACCCGTAGAGTAACTGAAGTAATACTTGCCCTTATACTTATGCATCCAGCTAGCCTCGAAGAAGCGATGCGGATCATCAGCAGGCAAAACCTTACCTTCTTCGTCAACGATGACAACAGGCTTTGGCATCTCAGCAAACTGCTGAACATCATCAGTCATCATGGCTACACGGGATGGCAACGGATTCTCCTTGCCTTCTGGAAGATGCTCATCCTTCAGTGCCTTGTTGTCCTTGTACCACTGAAGCTGACCGCCCCAGATACCACCGAAGTAGCAGTAAATCTTGCCATCATCATCCTTGAACACGCAAGGGTCGATGCTGTATGACTTGCGGATTGGGTCGGCATTCGGAACGAAAGGACCTTCAGGCTTATCAGCCACAGCCACACCGAGATGGAACACACCATTATAATCCTTGGCAGAGAAGATGAGATAGTACTTGCCATCCTTCTCTACTACATCGTTGTCCCACATCTGCTTCTCAGCCCATGGCACATCCTTCACATCGAGAATCACACCATGATCGGTTACCTCACCTTCCATCACATCGTCCATAGAGAGAACATGATAGTCTTTCATCTGGAAGTGACCGCCATCATCGTCGAAGCTTTCGCCGCTGTCCCAGTCATGGGATGGGTAAACATACAGACGACCGTTAAACACATTGGCAGATGGATCTGCCATATAATCCTTTGGGAACAAATATCTTGCTTTCATTGTTGTTTATTATTTTAAGAGATGTACAATATTATCTAAAGAGATTTTACTTAAAGAGATTGACGATTTCCTTCACCACAGGCTTCACCTCGTTATTGCGATCGATGAGCAGCGGATAGTTGGTTCTGCCTGGGATAGGCCAGCCATTGAGCCATGAGTGACCATCGTTGACACCCCAGAAAGTTACACGGCTGATGACATCCTTGTGACGCTCTACAATCTTGAAGAGATCGAGATAACGCTGGTTGAAGAGTTTCTGCGCCTTCTTGTTAAGTCCCTTCACGTATGGATTGTACTTCTTCTGAAGTTCAAACTTCTGGCTGATTTCCGCACCGCCGAATCCTTCCGGATTAGGAAGCATGTTCATATCAAGCTCAGTCAGCATCACCTTCACGCCTTCACCAGCAAAAGCCTCAATGCTCTTCTCATACTCAGCATAATCAGGATAATCAAAACCATTGTGGCTCTGCATACCTACAGCATCTATGCGGAGACCCTTCGCCTTCAAATCGCGAACCAGTTTGCAGATAGCCTCTCGCTTGGCTGGCTTCGAAGTAGAATAATCATTGTAATAAAGTTCTACGTTTGGATCAGCCTCATGCGCAAAGCGGAAAGCCAACTCGATGAACTCCGGACCGATAATCTTATAATATAAAGACTTGCGGTAAGAGCCATCATCCTCGAAAGCTTCGTTCACAACGTCCCATCCCTTTACTCTACCTTTATAATGAGTAACCACATTCATGATGTGATTATACATTCTGCCGATGAGCACTTCACGGCTTACCAGATTACCCTTATCATCGGTAAACATCCACTTAGGTGGCTGAGAATGCCATACCAGACAATGACCTATCAAGGTTTTTCCGTTCTTCTCTGCCCAGTCAGCGAGTTTATCGCCATCGGTGAAATCAAAGCGATTCACCTCCGGATGATTCTTCTCGCCCTTCATACAGTTCTCGGCAACCACCTGGTTGAACTGTTTCTTCACTACTTCCTCACCTGCCGGGTCTTGTCCGTCTGGCAGGAAAGTATTCACGGCAGCTCCCACCAGGAAGTACTTGCCCATGGTTTCCTGGAATGTAGGAATCTCGGTAGCGTTATTCGCCTTTTGGGCAAATGCTGTAGAAGCAAGCATCAAGCCCAATGCAAAAGTTGATATTTTCTTCATGTCTAATTTTTATTTTTCTCATTTAAATGTTACTTTTCCTGTTTGTGTCGAGCCTCAATCTTCTTGTTGATATCATCGATAACCGCATCTGTCAACTCATACTTCGAGATGATGAAGATGGCGAGCAGCAACAAGGCGGCTGGAATGACACATACCAACCAAAGAATACCCTCCTGAGCCTCAGGAGTCTGCTCCACGGTCTTCGGATTGTAAGCCACGTAAGCAAGGATGGCTGGAGCCACCACACTACCCAAGGTCATACCCGCCTTGAAGAAGATGCCCGTCAAGGCATTCACGATACCTGCTATACGCTTGCCACTCTTATACTCTCCATAAGAGATAACCTCAGGAACAAGAGCCCACATATAACCCGTAGCTACAATAACACCCGTTGACTTAACAAACTGGGCAATATAGACGAGCATCATACTTGGCTGCTCCATCTTTGCTACCAGATAAAGGAATGCCATACCCACGATGGCGATGCCCAGGAACACATAGAACATGTTCTTCTTGCCGATTGCCTTCTTGATCATAGGCACCAGTGGCATGAAGATGAACGATGGTGCCGAACCCAAGCCCATGAAGATGGAAAGCTGCTCGGAGGTGCCGTGAAGGTTGCTGTTCATGAAGTAAGCTCCGGCCGCATTGCCGATAGACATCATGGCGAAGGCGGTGATGAAGAAGAAGGCAATGATACGCAAAGGACGGTTGTGGAAAAACTCCATCCAAAGGTCGCTTATCTTCACTTTGGCACTCTCCTCGGCATTCATTACCACACGCTCCTTACACTGTGAGAAACAGAAGAGAAGCAACAACAAACCAATGACGGCATAGATGGTCATGGTGGTAAACCAAGCCACTGGATCCTTAGGCAAACCATCCGACTGCTGGTCGGTAAAGTATGCAATGAGCAATGGAAGGCCTGAACCTACAGCCAAACCGCCACAGTTTGCCATAAACATACGAACTGACGTCAACACCGTGATTTCATCGGTATCACGTGTCAGCGATGAGTTCAAGGCTCCATAAGGTACATTGATAAATGTATAGAGCAATGTCATGGCAATGTATGTGATATAGGCATAGAGCAGGGATGGTGCAAAGCCATTCCAGAAGCAGAGGATGGCAAAGCCCGAAAGTGGGATTCCTACGAATACCAGATAAGAGCGATACTTACCCAACTTAGGATTATGCTTGTCGATAAGGGCACCTACAATAGGATCCCAAATCACATTTGCAACATTTCCTACCGTAAACATCACGGAAACGTCTACTGCATCGAGTCCATAGATGTCGGTATAGAAGAACAACAGGTACATACATGTTGTCTGAAAGATGAGGTTTTGTGCCAAGTCACCAGAACCAAATCCAATGCGCTGTAACCAGCTCAATTTACAGAATCCCTGAGATTCCTTAGATGTCTGTTCCATATTTTTATTCTTTTTATTTCAATTTATCTGCAGCAAACTTACCCATTGCTTCATATCCTTTTGGATTAAGATGCAACCAATCATCCGAATAATCGGGTTTTAGGCGTTGTGGGTCTTGCGGATCACGTGTCAACTCATCAAAATCAATGATTTCATCGAAGAAGCCACCCTTTCTTATCCACTCATTAACAGTTTGTCGTATCGCCTCATGCCAAAAAGAATACCAACAGTTCCCCTTTGTAGGAGTTATAGTTGCACCATACACTTTGATACCCCTTGCTTTTGCTTTATTTATTAATACTTTATAACAAGCAATCAAAGTATCAGCAATTTGCTCGTAATTTTTACTACTACAACCAATGTCATTGGTTCCTTCGAAGATGATGAGCTTATCCACACCTGTCTGCCCCAGGATATCACGGTCGAAGCGCTTCATTGCAGGTTCACTCAGTCCCCCTTCTACCACACAGTTGCCTCCGATTCCCAAATTCAAAACTCCGTATGGTCTCTCTTTGTTCAATGCTTCCGACAAGAAATCTGTCCAACGGTTCTGATGGTTGGTAGTACTTCCACGGCCATCGGTAATAGAGTTTCCGAGGATAGCCACCACAGGAGTAGCCTTATCGGTCTTCACATCAATGGCAGAAAGATTGTACCAGTGATCCACCTCCTCGCCATCATCAAAACTCTTATCCATCGGTTTAGGAGTACGATGCAAACCGTTTACTATATAAGATGTAGTGCGAGATCCACGATGAGATGTTGCATTCACTGGAGTCTGCTTGCCATAGTCGATGGTAATCGTGAGGCGCTGTCCACTCTTCAAGGCATACTTCAAATCATCAGAGAAGATAGCCTTGCCTGGAGCGATGGTTACATTCTTCTTGCCATTAAACTTGAGATACTTCACGGTCTTACCATTCACAAACCAGTTGCTGTCCTTATCGGTATCTGCAATATACACCGATTTGATTTCTACCGGCTCCTTACTCTGCTCATTGCTGAGCTTCACTCTGAGTTCCTCTCCGCCAAAAGATACATGAACCACCTGTCGACAAGAACGGTTGCTCAAGCTTTCCTTAGGCATATCTCCTTTACCAGTCCATTCCACTGCAGTAGCCCAAGTTCCTTTCCATACCTTCTGGGCAAAAGCTACAGAACTTGACGTAGCCAGTACGAGCGCCAGCGATAAGATTTTGATTGCTTGTCTATTCATTGTTATTATGATGCCTTTAATGTTTCTATTGTTGTTGACGATGCAAATTTACTAATAAGTAATGAAATAACAGCTATTTAATAGTTACCATTACTTTTCTATTTGTTTCATACCTGCAAAAAGGGCGCAAAAAGATAAAGAAACAAAAAGAAATGAAACATTTTGTTGCATCAGAATTTGTTTCTTTCATTGTTTTTTGTTACTTTTGCAGCCGTAACAACCTATTTTAAACAAGAAAACGGACAGGAAATATGAAGCATATCAGACATTGCCTCACGGCACTCTTCGCTATCACCATCTCGCTCATGGTATGGG
>ENA-OPKX01000334-OPKX01000334.1-human-gut-metagenome-genome-assembly--contig:-NODE-334-length-11155-cov-3.733604_pt1 | contig 11155 bp, 9 predicted proteins | sample MGYA00241791_ERZ501709 | MGnify/ENA primary metagenome ERZ501709 (study PRJEB25962, sample SAMEA2042091) | human gut metagenome | biome: human gut; feature: human-associated habitat; material: faeces...
GTAGGGCGAAGGCAGCACGCTGCCGCTTTTTTTGTTTATGGGAAAAATATATATAAAACAGACTGATCAACCAGTCTGTTTTTCTTTTATAAGATTAATTTATTAACTCATAATTAATTATTTCGTTTTGATCTATTTTTTGTCTTTTCCATTTCTTAAGTATTATCAGCTATTTAATTAGTTAAACTAACGTATACAAAATTCAAAACAAAAAGCTTTGATACATTTTCGAGTATCAAAGCTATTCTTTTTAATTGTGGTGGAGATGACGGGGATCGAACCCGCGACCTCATCGTTGCGAACGATACGCTCTCCCAACTGAGCTACACCCCCTTAAACTCCCATCCGGGAGTTTTTTTATTACTTTATTTCTTCTATGTCGTCAAATGAAGATGTAATCTCTGTGAAACGTCCGAAGAACATTATTCTCAAAGTTACTTCATTCTTATCTTGATCTACTGCAGTAATTTGACCGATTGAGTTTTCGAATGTGCCGCTGAGAACCTTTACTGTATCGCCAACTTTATATCCGGTGAACATATCATCATCAGTAATCTTCATTCTCTTTAAAACAGGCTCTATTTCTTCACGAGGAACAGGGAAAGGCTTTGCTCCACCTCCGGATGATCCTACGAATCCTGTGACATCTGGTGTGTTTCTGACCATGTACCAAGCTTTATCGTCCATAATCATTTCGATGAAGATGTATCCAGGGTAGAAGTTCTTTATGACTTTCTTTCCATTAGGCTTTCCATTCTTATCTTTTCCATCTTCTTCGTATTGGGCGACAACGATTCTAAAAATATAGTCTTTTAAGTTTAAATTAACACTACGTCTTTCAAGAGATTCAGCGACTTGTTTTTCTCTTCCAGTATAGGTACTAACAACGTACCATTGCTTTTCGCCTAAATCTTTCTTTTTTGTTTCGGAATTATTGTTTTCGACACTAGTTTCTTTAGTATTTAATTCTTCTTCATTCAACATTAGAATTTACCTCCTATATATTTAACTACACTCAAAATAGCATTGGCAGCTGCTTCAGTACCTGAGCCTGATGTTGAGCTGGTGTTTGGGTTGACTCTTTGGAAAGCTCTAAGAATTTCCAAAGCAAGGTAGTCAGAAATGGCTAAAACGATAGCACAAATTACGGTCACTCCGATGACGACTCCAACGGCTGGCCAAAGTTCTTTGGCTGAAGGCCAACGAACACGATGAGCCTCTTCGGCAACACCTTTAAAATATTTGCGGATTTTTTTCATAGCGCCTCCTATTTCGTCTCTTTATGAAGGGTATGGCGGTTGCAACGTGGACAGTATTTCTTTTCTTCAAAGCGTTTTGTACTATCTTTTTTCTTATTCACAGAATAATTTCTGGATAAGCATTCAGTGCAGACCAATATAACTTTTTCAGTCATTCATTACCCTCCTTTAAGGCATTTTAAAAGGCTCTTTTTGGAGCCTTATAAAATCTTTTTTATTTTACAACAAGATAATAAATTTTTATGGATAAAAAATAAGGTATTATCTTTTAAACTGGTGTCTATTTTAAAATCACTTTAAATCTTTTAAGAAATCTACACTCAATAAATCAGATGGAATTCTTAAGTCACCTCTTTGACTTAACGAGACGCTTCCAACTTTTACTCCGTCAGGTGCTGCGGATCTCTTGAATTGGCTTGCAAAGAATCTTCTATAGAAGAGTTTTAACCAATTCTTGATAGTTTCTTCGTTGAACATATTCTTAAAAGCAATAACAGCAATTCTTAATATCTTTAAAGGTTGATATCCATTTCTTAAGAAGTGATATAAGAAGAAATCATGAAGAATATATGGACCTATGATATCTTCTGTAATTTGACTTATTTCATTTTTGCTCTTCGATGGAACGAGTTCAGGAGTTATAGGTGTATCTAAAATATCTATTAGTGTTTTTGATAGTAATGGATTTGATTCTCTTTCATTATTTGCAACCATTCTAACTACTTCTTTCACAACAGTTTTAGGAACGGATGCATTGACATTATACATACTCATTTGATCTCCGTTATAAGTAGCCCAGCCTAAGGCAATCTCAGATAAATCTCCAGTTCCTATAACTATTCCACTTTTATAGTTTGATTCATCCATCAAGACATAAGTTCTAGCTCTTGCTTGAGCATTTTCATAGGCTGCATCATACAAATCTAAGGGGTGATTTATATCTTTTAAATGTGATTTTACTGTATTTGATATATCTATTTCTTTGAATGTTACACCTAATGTTTCAGCTAGTATTTTTGAATTGTTTCTAGTCCTGGCGGTAGTGGCAAAACAAGGCATTGATATAGCGATAATATCTTTAACATCTTTGTTTAAATCTTTAAAAGCTTTATAGGCTACTAATAATGCTAAAGCTGAATCTAGTCCACCTGAAACACCTATTATTACAGTCTTGCAATGAGTAGCTTGGATTCTTTTCATCAATCCATGTGATTGACAATTGAATATAGTATTTAAATTATCTTCGAGATTCTTACTCGATATATCTAAATAAGGTGATTTGACAAATATTCTATCTAATGATTTGCTATATGAATCTGTCAAACTGAAATCGATAGTTTGATAACCTTTTTCTTGTTTATAAGAATATGTAGTCATTTGTCTTCTTCTAAAGGCTAATAAATCCACATCGATATCTTTTACCATGATATGATTATTAAAATCATTTTTCTCGCCTAATATATTTCCATTTTCGGCGATTATTAAAGGTGCTGAATAAACTACATCTTGAGAAGTTTCTCCTTCACCTGCTCCAGCATATACATAAGCACAAATTAATCTAGCGGAAGTAGCACTAATTAGTGATTTTCTATAGTTTTCTTTTCCGACCATTTCATTTGAAGCGGATGGATTCAAGATTAATGTAGCTCCGCTCATTGCATGATGTGTAGAAGGTGTATCTGGAGTCCATAAATCTTCACAGATTTCGATTCCGATTGTTAAATTTTCAATTTCTCTGCAGTGAAATAATAGTTTTGGTCCGATAGGAATTAGATTTCCATCTATTTCAGTTACTTCATTTTCATCAAATGATGGAGTGAAATATCTAGCATCATAGAATTCATTGTAATTTGGAAGATATTTTTTAGTTGCTATTCCAAGTATCTTACCTTTAGAAATAACTGCTGCTGTATCATAAATCTTCCCTTTAAATGAATAAGGAAGACTGACTACCATTAACAAATCCAAATCCTTTGTCTTGTTTGTTATTTCAATCAAGCCTTCTTTAGCTTTTTCTAAAGTGTTGGATTGAGCAAACATATCTTGAAGAGAGTAACCAGTCAAAGCTAATTCTTGGAAGGTAATAATTTTAGCACCCATTTCATTAGCTTCTTTAGCTTTTGAAACTATATCATTTACATTCGAATTTATATCATTTAGGTGAACATTGGATGTAATAGCGGCTACTTTAATAAATCCATCATTTTTCATATTTAAACCCTCATATATATTTTATATTTAATCTTCTTCATCATCAATAAGCTTAGTAGGTCTATTATGCCCATCGAATATATTTGATAATACTCTAACTAGATAAAATAGATCATCTAAATAGGATGATGTTCTTCTCAATCCTAAGATGAAATGTCGATCGATAAATCTAATCTCTTTGATTGAGTCTCTTATAGGACTTAGATACATCTCTAATTTCTCTTTGACATTTTTTACATTAGAGAAGGCTTCTGTTAAAGTTAATTTAAATGATTCCATCAATTCTTCAAATCCTATAAATAATTCATCGTTATTTAAAGTTATTTCAATAAGTCTTTTTTTAAATAAATTCCTAACCTCTAATGGATACGGTCCATAAGAATCTCTTATGGTCTTAATCAAATCATTTAATTCGTTCTCTTCTGTGCAATCTTGTATTTCTCTATACAAATTGACTCTATCGGTTGAAGATGCATAATCAGTAGGAATATGTGCATCTAAAGTAAATGACAAGTTGAACTTTGTGGGCTTCTTTTGAGCTAACTTGATTCCCTTCTCGTTAGCTCGTTTTTGCTCTATCACTTCTTTTAACAATTTCGTATAAGTCTCATAACCTAATGAGTCTACAAATCCTGCTTGTTCTGAGCCCAAAATATTTCCACTACCTCTAATCGCCAAGTCTTGTTGAGCAATTTTATATCCGGATCCTAATTCAGTGAAATCTTTTAATGCTTTCAGTCTCTTTCTACCTTCATCACTGATTCTATCGTAGTCCCTATATAATAAATATGCATATGCCAATCTATTTGATCTTCCGACTCTCCCTTTGATTTGATAGAGCTGAGCCAATCCGAAATTTTGTGAGTCTTCTACAATAATAGTATTTACATTTGGAACATCCAAACCTGATTCGATAATTGAAGTTGAGACCAATATTTCTATTTTTTTGTCGTAGAAATCATTCATGACATCCGCAATTTGATTTGCATCCATCGAACCATGAGCTACACCGACTGTGATATTAGGAAACATCTTCTTTAGTTTTCCAGCGACGGAATAAATTGTATCTATTCTGTTATGAAGGAAATAAACTTGTCCGTCTCTTGCTAATTCTCTGGAAATGACTTCTTTGATTAATCCATCATTTTCTTGGCAAACATATGTTTTTACCGGCAATCTATTTTGAGGTGCATCTTCCAAAATAGACATAGGTCTTATAGTTAACAATGACATTTGTAATGTCCTAGGAATAGGAGTTGCTGACAATGATAGAACATCTAAATTCTTAGCGATTTCTTTAATTCTTTCCTTTTGTGCCACTCCAAATTTTTGCTCTTCGTCGACTACTAGAAGTCCTAATTCTTTAAACTTAACATCTTGAGATAGAAGTCTGTGTGTTCCGATGACCAAATCTATTTTTCCTGCACTTAAATCTTCTAGAGTTTGTTTTTCTTCTTTGGAGCTATTGAATCTATTCAATATTCCAATTCTTACACCAGTGTCTTTGAATCTTTGTTTTGCTACTTCAAAATGCTGTCTTGAAAGTACTGTTGTAGGACATAATAAAGCAGCCTGATATCCATTCATCACAGCTTTAAATATTGCTTTGAAAGCTAATTCTGTTTTTCCAAACCCAACATCTCCAGCTATTAGTCTATCCATAGGATGTGGTTTTTCCATATCTGCTGATATATCGTTCCAAGCTTTGTTTTGAGATAAAGTTAAAGGATAAGGGAAATCTTTTGCAAAATTTCCTTCTTCGACTGGGTCTGATTTATATGCAATTCCTTTTATTCTTTCTCTTTCGGAATAAATATTTAGAAGCTTGTCGGCTAAGAAGGTCATTCTTGATTTAATTTTAGCTTTCTTTCTAGCCCAAGTAGCTCCACCGATTGTATCTAATGATGGTCTATTTGCTTCTGAACCAGCATATTTTCTTATATTGTTAAAATTTTTAATTGGAACCATCAAAGTAGCTTGATCGGCATATTCGATAGTTATATAGTCCAATCCTTTATATTGCTGAATTCCTTCAAAGATTCCAATTCCGTTTTTCTCTTCAACTACATAATCGCCTTTGACTAAATCAGAATATTTTTTAATAGGTTTAAAGTCTTTATAACGAGTCAAGAATCTTGATTTTTTCAAAGCTACTCCAAAGATTTCAGCTGAAGATAAAAACTCGGCTTTATCTTTGATTCTAAATCCTTTGGTCAAGCTAGAAGAAAGGATAGTAACTCCGTTTTCTATACTTGAATCCATAGAATAAGGATAGGATGATTCATTTAAATAATTAATGTAAGTTGGAATGGTCTTATCATCCAAACAAGCATATGTTTTCAAGTTCAATCTTTTTGCATCTTCTAATAAAATGCCAGATTGATTTAAATTCGAATTTGTAACAGGTATTTCACAGATTCCATCATTGGATTCCAATGAATTTAATTCTATTTTTTTAAAGTGTGCTTCTCTATTGGCTACACTAGGAAGTTCATATATACTTTCTAAAGGTAGAGATAATCCTTTTGTTTTGCTGTCAGCAAAATAAGATATTTCATCTTCCTTAAATGAATTTTGGCTTTGATAAAATTGCTTTGGTGAAACCATGAATATCTTATATTGTTTGAGATAATTGATGATGGTTCCTTTTTTGACATCGTAATATGGAAATAAAGATTCATCGGCATCTAATACTATTCCACTTTTGATAGCATTCTCTGATGATATTTCAATATCTTTGATCTTTTCATCAATTTCTAATTTTAGATTTGAATCCTTTATGGATTTCAAATCTTTAAGCATTAATTCTTTAGCTTTTAATGCAGCTTCTTGATTTACTGGTCTTTCACTCGCTGGTAAAATTGTGGCTTTTGTAAGCTGTGTTTCACTCTTTAATGTTAAAGGACTAAATAGTCGAATTGAATCAATTTTGTCATCATCTAATTCGATACGAATAGGTAGGTCGTAAGAAGGTGAAAAAACATCTAAAATGGTTCCTCTTACAGCATATTCAAAGCCGCTGTTTACCCAATTGACTCTGCTGTATCCTTCGCTAGATAGTTTGGACACTAATTCATCTCTATCTATCACTTCACCTACTTCTATATCAAATGCGACATCATCAAATAATTCAGGTGAATCTATCGGTGATAGCGAAGCTGCAGAGTTGAATAAAACTATTATGTTTTCGCTGTTTCTAATTCTATATAGTGTTCTAAGTCTTTCTCTAGCCATTTCTTTGGATGAAGAAGTGTTTCCTAATCTAAGAATCTCATCTTTAGGATAAATAGCTACTTTTTCACTAGGTAAAAAGTCTAATAAATAATCTGAGAAGAGTTGAACATCATATAAAGAAGGGAAGGCTAAAGCAATCTTTGAAGGATTATTGTTATAAGCTGTAACTATTTGTAGGGCTAGGCTTTGCAAATTTGAAGTCACAAAATCTTGTTCATCATCGATGGACTGAATTTGTGGACTGTCTTTTAAATATTTTGATATTAAATTTATTAGTTTACTTGGCATTGTTTTCCTTTGATTTCTTTGCAGACATTAAGCTCAAAGCACGTTGAAATCCGAATTTAATCATCAAATGAAGGAATTCAATAGCTTCATCTTCAGCTTTATTGATCAATTCTCTATCTTCCTTAGATGGCTTTCCTAAAACATAATCGACAGTCTCTGCTTTTGTTTTAGGCTCTCCTGTTCCGATTCTAATTCTCTTGAATTCAGTAGTTCCTAAATTATCTATGATATTTTGTAATCCTTTTTGTCCGCCAGATGAGCCTTTGATTTTAATTCTGTATTCTCCTGGTTTGATGGCCATATCATCACAGATGACTATTAAATCTTCCACAGGAATTTTATAGTAACGCATTAATGGAACAATGCAAGTTCCAGATAAGTTCATATAAGTCAATGGCTCAACTATAAATACAGTTTCACCTTCAATGTTAGCTTTGACATATCTACCTTGGAAATCGACTTTGTCCAAAGATAATCCTAAGTCTTCAGCTAATCCTTCAACGACTTCAAATCCCATATTATGTCTTGTTCCAATATAATCAAGACCAAAATTTCCTAATCCTGCTATTATTTTCATAATTCAACCCTCAATGCTGAATAATTATATCAAAGGGAAATAAATATAGTTCATATTAGGGATTTCATAAAAGTTGAGAATGCGTATACCTTTAATATATATTCATAAACTAGTCTTATAATTTAATAATGATTTAGGAGGAATTGAGATGGAAGAGAAAAAAGAATCTTTAATAAAGTCTTTTATGAGTGGTCTTCTCGGTGGATTGTTCTCATTAACTCCTATGGGAAACTATGGAGTTTTATATACTTCTGGATTCTTAAATAACAGCCTTACCAAAAAGCCGAAGATAAGATGGATTTGGTGTGCTTTATTAGCTGTTTTAGGATTGATCATTGGAACTTTACCAAGATTGATTATGGGTGTTAATTATCTTGAAGATAAATTTCCATTGGCAACATTTTTATTGTTTGGAATTGCAAGCTTAGGTCTTATCATCGCTTCTTTGATAAAAGAGGTTAAGAAGAAAGACAAAACAACATTAGAAAATATACTGTTTCCAACTTTACTCATTGTTGGAATGGCAATATCTTTTGTTATGACTTTCTTTTTGAATAAGAGTAGCGATCAACCTTTGATAGAAAATGAATATTTGTCTTGTTTGGTGTTTGGATTTGTTATGGGATTTGCAGTACTGATTCCAGGATTACCTGTTCATTCAATATCTAACATTTTTGGTATGTCTTCGACATTAGAAACAATAATGATTAATATTCCTGATAAAGTTGAAATAACAAAATCTATTGGATTGATTGCAATTATGATTATTGGAATGCTGCTAAATTTAATAGTGTTTTACTATCCTTATAAAAAATTATTTAGTATTGTTAAGGATTATATTGGCGGATTATTTATAGGTTTGATGTTAGGATCGATTATAGGGAGTTATTTTGGACATGGTGAATTTATCGATTCGTCCATTCCACCTGAATATACACAAGAAGTTAAATCTATAACTTTATGTGGATTCATCTTTGCTGGAATAATATTGTGCTTGATTCTAGTATTTGCCTTTTCTAATCTAAAGCATAAAGATGATGATATAAACGACAACACTTCTTTGTATGAACAAGATGGTAATAAGAATAAAAAGAAGAAATTCATATTTAATAGAGGGAGAAATCTATGAGTGTTTATAGACTTTCTAAGGATAGAACATTAATAAATTTATCAAATTCTATCTTTAAATATTTCGGAATCTCTGGTCCGCATCCGGATTCTTTTCCTGATGTTGATGAAGTCCTTCTAAATGATAAAAATAGAGGAAAGAAACTTTGTGTTTTATTGATTGAAGGATGGAGTGAATACGTTTATAAAAAAGCAAAAAATAAATCGCCTTTTCTTCATTCAAAACAGCCTATTTCTTTAGAATCTGTTTATCCAACTTGTTCTTTTTGCAATAATGATGCTCTTCTTTATGGAACATATCCTTGCTATGAAGGAAGATTGGGAGAAGTTCAATATTTCTCTAAAACAAACCAGTATGTAAATATGGTAGATAAAGTAATTCAAGGTACATCTACTAGATCTTTTTTAACTGATCATGATGAGTTCTATAAATCTAAATTAAATTTGTTGCAAAACATTTGCGTAATAAAAGGAAAAAAAGATGCTGCTGTTTATTTGGATAGCCGTAAATATATTAATGCACAAGGGAAAATCAGCAGTGGTTTATTCTTCTCGGCTATAGAAGAAAAAATACAATCAAGCGGTGTTTCTTTCATTTTAGCGAGATGGTCACAATTGCAAAATGATATTCTAGAGAATGGATATCGTTCTTTTAAAACTAAAACTTCTATTCAAGTGCTGGATGAGTCTATAAAGACTTTGACTGAAAGAAATCCAGAGACTTTATTTATTGTGGTCGGTGATCATGGATCTGTTAAAACTTCTTGGATTGATATTAGAAAATATCCTGATTTTATAGATACTTTGGTCGAGCCTAGATTTTCTATCAGTCCTAGATTTGCTAGCTTTAGAGTTAAAGAAGGAAAGAAAGAAGAATTCGAAAAATGTTTTAGGACTCATTTTTCAAAATACTTTGAGCTTTATAATAAAGAACAAGTCTATAGAGAAAACATATTTGGATATGGTAGCAATCATGAATTATTCGATGAATTTATAGGTGATTATATTTTGATTTCTAAGGGGAAGAAATCTTTTACTGACGGATCATTTAAGACTCTTTATAAATATTATTATGGTGGAGTAACTAAGAAAGAAAAGAATATTGTGCTTTCTTTTTTTAATAACAAGTAGCTTTATCAATTTATTCTATTATTAAATCCAACTGGTAGTTTAATATTGAAAAGGGGAATTTAATTATGTCAGCTTTAAAGAAAACAATAAGGAAAAAGAGCATTGTTGAGATGCTCTATTTATTTTCTAATGGCGGAGCAATAGATTTTGCAGCTCAACCTCAGATTTGCTAGTATCTATCGCATTTATTTCTGTTTTTCACTCCGAAGATGCTGATGTAAATTTTTATGAATCCGTCCTTGAATAGCTCGACCCTCTGGATGAATCTCGTGAAGAGGGCCTTCTTCTCCATGTCGGTGTCGTATGGCTTGTCGGCAAGTATCTCAAGGCTTGCCTCTATCTCCTGCTTAGTGAACTTCCTGTGTTGGACCTGAAGCTCTTCATCGTCATCCGCACCCTACCCGATATGACTGACGATCAGCTCGATGCTTTAGCCAATTTCACGAGAGCCTATACCATCGAGAACCACATCAAAGAGAAAAAAGGACCTGACCATAGGGTGCTTGGAATGGGGAAATAGTGAACGAAAGAATTTGTTCCTCACTTCATCCCCCCATTTTTCTGATTTAGAATAGGCCTTACATTATTTGGTTTCAAAGCTCCATTTATCAGGCATTGCTATGAATCAAAAAAGTCCAAAAAATTGAAGGACTTTTACTGTTCTTTAAAGCCTTTAATAAATTTGACAACTAAACCGCTTTCATGCTATTTTGTTATCAGCATTTAAGTGAGGGAATACATTATGGGTAAAAAATATCGCTGATAGCCATGCTGACGGGAGTGGCTTGTTTGACTGGTTGTTCGGCCTCGAACAATGGCCCTAGCTCCGTCGTAGATCAGACGCCTGCCAGGATTGCTCACATCCAATTCGATGGAAAATATGTGCAAACATACACAAACACGTGCCCAATCGCCTTCGATTCTTGGAAAATGGATGAGCAGTTCTTGACTGTGGAAGGAAGATTCCTTGCAAAAGGAATCAAGGACGAGGCTATCAATTTAGATTTGCTGCAGGAAGAACTTAACAAAGAATCACTCCCCTATGTCATGTCGGAATACGACATTCAGTCTGCACATGACAAGCCTATATATTCAAATAATGAGAACACATCATGGGAATTGCTTGAAGTAGGGGAAGAAAATTGTGTCTCCTTCCAATTCAGTATCGATATTTCTCCGATAACTTCTCAAGAAAGAAAAATTGGAGAATTAATTTTGAGAGGCGATTTCTATGTAAATCATTCTTTCACTATAGAGGAGGATAAACTAAATTAATACTTTCCCAACCAATAGGACTATATAGAGTTCTTTCTGGGTCTTCCACGCT
>ENA-OPKX01000335-OPKX01000335.1-human-gut-metagenome-genome-assembly--contig:-NODE-335-length-11152-cov-1.614851_pt1 | contig 11152 bp, 8 predicted proteins | sample MGYA00241791_ERZ501709 | MGnify/ENA primary metagenome ERZ501709 (study PRJEB25962, sample SAMEA2042091) | human gut metagenome | biome: human gut; feature: human-associated habitat; material: faeces...
GAAGCTGTGATGAAATTTTTGCATTTCATCACAGCCCCTTTTATATCTGTATTATCTTTCTTCTCTGAAGTACGCTTCACCGAGCGCCTTGGGCGGTTGATTTTCTTTCTTCTTTCTCATTGCTATGAAAATCAGCACTATAATGGTGGCGATGTAAGGGAGCATGGTTAAAAACTGCGAAGGTATCTGTATCTCCCAGCCCTGCATCTTATAGTTAAGACCTCTGAGCATACCGAAAAGGTAGGCGGCAAAGATAGCCTTGAGCGGATTCCATGTGCTGAATATAATGAGAGCAACGGCTATCCAGCCCGCACCAGCGGTAACATTATCCTGCCATGTCGTCAGGAATGCGGTCGACAGGTACGCTCCGCCCAGTCCGCACAGGAAGCCGCCGAGCAGAATGTTGATATACTTATGAAGAGTTACGTTGATACCCGAAGCGTCAGCCGCACCGGGATTTTCACCGATAGCTCTTACATAAAGTCCGAGCTTTGTCTTGTTGAGGTAGAAATATGCGAGTATTGCGATGACAAGTCCGAGCCATACATATATATCCTGCGAGAATATAGCCTCACCGAGAATGGGTATCTTGCTGAGAAGCGGTATTTCTATCGGACGGAAAGCCGAGCTTACAGACTGGGGTATCTGTTCACTTGACACCCAGCCGCCGATAAGACCGGAAACGCCCGTACCGAATATCGTCAGCACAAGACCCGTAACGACCTGGTTACCGCGGAGCGTGACGGTTATAAAGGCATATATAAGTGCGCCTGCCGCACCTGCCGCACCTGCCGCCAGCATAGCGAGCAAGGGGTTTCCTGTAGCGCACGCAACTGTGAAGCCCAGCGCCGCACCCATAAGCATCATACCCTCGACACCGAGGTTCATATGACCTACCTTTTCACAAAGGATACCGCCGACAATAGCAAACAGTATCGGAGTACCTGTCTGAATGGCTGTCTGTAAAAACAGACCTATCTGTTCTAAGATATCCATTATTCAGCCTCCTTTACCACATTGTGCTTACGCAGAGAAATTTTATAGTTGATAAAGAACTCACACGCAAGAACGAAGAATATGATAACACCCTGCATGATCTCGGTTATAGACGAGGGGATCTTCATTACCTGAAGCGAGCTTCCGCTCTGGAGAAGTATCGAGAACATAAATGACGCAACAACGATAACTGGCGGCTTCAGCTTTGCGAGCCATGCCGTGATTACCGCCGTAAAGCCAAGACCTGCCGACATTGAATCGGTTATCGACTTCTCAACCGCGCTTGCCTGCATAAAGCCTGCCATTCCGCAAAGTCCGCCCGAAATGAGCACCGCTATGATCATTATCTTTACTGTGTTCATACCTGCGTATTTTGCGGTCGTTTCGCTCTCGCCGATTACATCTATCTGATAGCCGAGCTTTGTGTATTTAAGTAATATTGTCATTATGACAACAAGCACAAGCGTGATTATCCAGCCTGCGTGTATCCCTAACACATCGGGCAGTACCGCATTTTCCGAGAAGTTAGGCACTTTTGCCGCACCGAGCGCCGCAGGGTCTTTCCACGGACCGTATTGCAGATAGCTTATAAACGCTGTCGCTATATAGTTCATCATCAGCGTCACAAGCGTTTCGCTCGCACCGAACTTAGCCTTTATTACTGCGGGGATAAGCGCCCATAAGCCGCCGCAGATAAAGCCTGCTATTGCCATAAGCGGTAAAAGGAGTATCGGCGGCAGATCTGGACACATAAAAGCCATAGATGCCGCACCGAATGCGCCCATATAGAACTGACCCTCAGCGCCGATATTCCAGAACTTCATTCTGAACGCTATCGCTATACCGAGTGACAGTGTAGTCAGCATTATTGTCTTATTCATAACGTCCTTGAAACGCTTGAACGGGGTCTGTATTATTTTGCCGAAAACCTTGAAAGGATCATAGCCCATTATGGCAAGAACAATGCCGATAAATATCAGCGACAGCACAATTGCGCCTATTCTTATCAGGACATCGACAAGCTTAGACGTGCCTTTCTGCCGCTTTGAAATCTGAATCATGCTCATACGGCTTTCTCCTCTCCCTTATTGATATGGTCGCCGACCATCATAAGTCCGATATCTTCCTTTGTAACAGTCGTGGGGTCTACTATGTCGATTATCTCACCGTCATGTATTACCATAAGTCTGTCGGAAATGCTTTTCAGCACGTCAAGATCCTCGCCGATGAACAGCACTGCAACGCCCTTTTTCTTCTGCTCGTTTAACATATGATATATATTGTATGACGCACCTATATCAAGACCTCTTACGGGATAAGCGGTTATGAGCACCTTGGGCGACAGCCATATCTCACGCCCGAGCAGTACTTTCTGGATATTACCGCCCGAAAGCTTCTTTACTGTGTAGTTTACCGACGGGGTGTAGATATCAAAGTCTTCGACTATCTGTTCCGCGAGCTTCTTTGCAAATTTGCTGTCTATGAACGGACCGGGATTATGGTTATAGGACTTTAAGATAACGTTGTTCGTTATGCTCATTCCCGCCACAAGACCCATACCGAGTCTGTCCTCGGGAACAAAGCTCATGCTTATGCCCTTGCGGATTATTGCTCTGGGGTCGAGATCCTTTATGCTTTCGCCGTCAAACTCTATATCACCGTCGGTCGCCTTGTCAAGCCCTGCGATTATCTCGCACAGCTCCTTCTGACCGCTTCCCGCGATACCTGCAACACCGAGTATCTCACCGCCGTATACGTCAAAGTTCACGTTGTCAAGCACATTTACGCCGTCTGTGTTTTTCTTTGTGAGGCTCTTTACGGAAAGCATCGGCTTTGCGTTATAGTCACAGCACTGCGGTCGTTCAATTTCAAGCGTTACGGATTTTCCTACCATCATCTCGGTAAGCTGCTGGGGAGTGGTTTCGCTTGTTTTTACCGTGCCTATGCATTCGCCCTTGCGCAGAACGGTAACACGGTCGGAAATATCCATAACCTCCGCCATCTTATGAGTGATAATGATTATCGTACAGCCCTGCTCTTTCATCTTTCTGAGGATAGCGAACAGTGCGGTTATCTCCTGAGGGGTAAGTACCGCTGTAGGCTCGTCAAGTATCAGCACGTTAGCGCCTCTGTAAAAGACTTTCATTATCTCCACGGTCTGCTTTTCGCTGACTGACATATTATATACTTTTTTATCGGGGTCAACATTCAGCCCGTACTTTTCGTTAAGCTTATTGACGTGGTGAGCCATACGCTTCTTTGAAGTAACAAGGTGCTTTATGTGACCGAGCACTACATTTTCAGCCGCAGTCATGACATCTATCAGCTTGAAATGCTGATGCACCATGCCGATACCCGCCTTTATCGCGTCACCGGGTGAGCCAAAGCGCATCTTCTTACCGTCTATCGTGATAGTACCGCTGTCGGGCGTATATATGCCGCTGAGCATATTTACAAGGGTACTCTTGCCCGAACCGTTTTCACCGAGCAGAGCGAGTATTTCGCCCTTGTACACGTCAACGGAAATATCCTTGTTTGCGTACACCGAGTCAAACGATTTGGTTATGTTCTCGAGTTTTATATAAGGAACTGACATATAACCTCCTGAAATAAAGCGATTTGTCTTTTTAAAGCGTCGCAGATATTCCGGTGCTTTAAAAAGACAAATCGGGCAGTCACTGAGGACTGCTCGTATTGTCTTGATGTTTTTCGATTATGCGGGGATAGTGCCTGTTACACCCTTAACGAACCAGTTCATGTTCCAGATCTCGTCGTCTGTCATCTTAACGCCGTCTTCAACCTTCTTGTTGCCGTCCTGGTCGTAAAGAGGACCTGTGAAGGGCTCAAGTGTGCCGTCGATGATAGCCTTCTGAGCTGCATCGACCTTTTCCTGTGTGCCTTCTGCGCAGAGGTCTGTAAGCTTGTCAAGGTATGTCATGTTAGCGGCAAGACCTTCCCAGTATGCACGGCTTGTCCATGTACCGTCCATAGCCTTCTTTACATCGTCTGTGTAGAATGTCTTCCAGTCGAAGCAAGCGGCTGTGAGGTAAGCCTTGGGAGCAGCGTCTGATGTGGGGAAGTTGTAGCCGATGCAGTATGCGCCCTTTTCTTCAGCGGCAACCTGAGGAGCTGTTGTATCCTGGTGCTGAGCGATTATGTCAACACCCTTGTTGAGAAGCTCAAGTGCTGCCTGCTTTTCAACAGTGGGGTCATACCATGTATCCGTGAATACTACTTCTACCTTAGCGTCGGGGTTTACAGACTGTACACCGAGTGTGAATGCGTTGATACCACGGATAACTTCGGGGATACCCTTAGCGGCAACATAACCGATGTAGTTCTTCTGTGTCTTCATACCTGCAACGATACCTGCAAGATAACGAGCCTGATATACCTTACCGAAGTAGGTTGACATATTGTCTTCTCTCATATAGCCTGAGCAGTGAGCAAACTTGATATTGGGATGCTCCTTTGCCATCTGGTCTGTACCTTCCATAAAGCCGAAGGAGTTAGAGTAGATGAGGTTGCAGCCTTCATCGATAAGCGTCTGGATAGCTTCCTTTGTGTCGGCAACGGTTTCGGGTACGTCCTCAACGTAGTAGGTCTTTACGCCCATGGCCTCAACTGCAAGTCTGCCTGCATCGTGAGCCTGTGTGTAACCGCCGTCGTTGATCTTGCCGATGTAAACAAAGCCTGCTACAACATCGCTCTTGGCTGTGCTGTCGCCTGTGCTCTCCTTAGAGCTGTCGCCTGTGCTCTGTGCGTCGGAAGTCTTGCTTTCATCCGTACCGCTTGTTGCGGTATTGCCGGAGCAGCCTGTGAGTCCTGCTGTAAGTGCGCAGGTTGCCGCCAGTAAAATGGCGATAAGTTTCTTTTTCATGTTTTTCCTCCCTATTAAAACAGTAAAAGATATATTAACGGCATTTTGCCGCTAAATACGGTTATTTACGGCTCAGTGTCTGAAAATACAGCCGCCGTCAACGCTCATCGAGTCAACTATTGCGAGCGATTCTACTCTGATGCCTTTCGAGCGGACAAGATCTCCGCCCTTCTGGAAGCCCTTTTCTATAACGATACCTGCGCCTGCTATACTTGCGCCTGCACCCTTTACTATGTCGATAAGACCGAGTAAAGCACAGCCGTTTGCAAGGAAGTCGTCGATTATAAGCACGTTGTCATCAGGCGACAGGAACTTCTTGCTGACTATTACGTTATATGTACGCTTGTGCGTAAAGCTCTCGATAGAGGTCGAATAAACCTCGCCGTCTATGTTTACGCTCTGAGCCTTTTTTGCGAATACAACGGGACATCCGAAATACTGCGCGGTGATACACGCAATGCCGATGCCGGACGCTTCTATAGTCAGTATCTTGTTTATGCTCTTGTCGGGGAACAGCCTGCGGAACTCCTTGCCGATCTCGTTGTAAAGCTCAATATCCATCTGATGATTGAGAAAGCTGTCGACCTTGAGTACGTTTCCCTCTTTTACTATACCGTCCTTGTTTATGCGATCTTCCAGTAACTGCATTTTACTTTTCCTCCGTTTATTTCAGTAATTCACGTCCCATAAGTACGCCCATTACAGACGCCATCATAAGTCCTCTTGTCCAGCCGCTTGAGTCGCCTAAGCAATGCAGTCCCTTTACGTTCGTGTTGAAATGCTCGTCCATCTTTATACGGTTGCTGTAGAATTTGAGCTCGGGTGAATAAAGGAGCGTTTCACGGCTTGCAAAACCGGGAACGACCATATCCACAGCCTTTATGAAATTGATAATGTTCGTCATTGTACGGTAAGGCATAGCCGCCGTGATGTCGCCTGCGACCGCATCGGGCAGGGTGGGTCTTACGTTGGAGAAATTAAGTTCCTTGGGCCATGTACGCTTTCCGTCAAGAATATCGCCGTAACGCTGTACAAGAATGTGACCGTTACCGAGCATATTGGTAAGCTCGCCGACCTTCTTCGCATATTCGATAGGCTGGTTGAACGGTACGCTGAAATTGTGCGAGCAAAGTATAGCAAGGTTTGTGTTGTTGCTCTTAAGCTCTTTATATGAGTGACCGTTTACAACGGCTAAATCGTTGTCGTAGTTCTCCTGGCTTACAAATCCGCCGGGGTTCTGGCAGAATGTACGCACCTTGTTCTTAAACGGCAGAGGATAGCCGATGAGCTTTGACTCGTAAAGGACGGCATTTATCTCCTCCATGACCTCGTTTCTGACTTCCACTCTTACGCCGATGTCAACAGTACCCGGTGTATGCTCTACATTATGAGCCTCGCAGGTCTTTTCAAGCCAGTCTGCGCCCTTACGGCCTGTTGCGACTACTATCTCGTCGCCGTATATGGTTTCCTGTTCGCCGCCGTCACGGGCATTTGAAATGATAACACCCTTACATACGCCGTCTTCTATTATAATATCCTCGCAGTTCTTGCCGAACAGCACCTCGACGCCGCTTTCGATAAGATATTTTTCTATCTTGAAATAAAGCTCGTGTGCCATTTCCGTTCCTAAGTGACGGATAGGACAGTCAACCAGCTTCAGGTTTGCGTTTATGGCTTTCTTCCTTATATCTCTTATCTTGTCGGGGTCGCTTACGCCCTCAACGTGCTTATCCGCACCGAATTCAAGATATATCTTGTCTGTGTAGTCGATGGTTTCCTGTGCAAGCTCCTCGCCGATAAGCTCGGGGAGCGTTCCGCCGACCTCGCACGACAGCGACAGCTTGCCGTCCGAGAATGCGCCTGCGCCCGAAAAGCCCGTTGTGATATGGCAGTAGGGCTTACAGTTCATACAGTGCTTTGTTTTTGCCTTAGGACAGCTCCTTTTTTCTACCGAAGCGCCCTTTTCGATTATCAGAATTTTTTTGTCTGAGCCGTTTCTGACCATTTCAATTGCGGTGAATATTCCCGCAGGTCCTGCTCCTACAATTACTACATCGTATTTCAATTACTTTTCTCGCCTTTCCGTTTAGCAACAACACGGCGTTTTACCGCTCCTTTGCAGAAAAACGCCGAATTACACTAATATAATTATTTTGACACAATTCGAGCTTAAAGTCAATATCAAACCGACACAAAAATGAACTTTTGTTAATTATTTTTATTCCGCTTCCGGTAAAGCGGAGAATATAGTACAGTTTACGGAAGAATAAACATACTTTACCGATACAAAAACAGTTGTTCAATGCGTATATCCCTATTCTATTATCTGCAATAATTATACGGAAATTATATCCGAAGACCGGCAAAAGTAATTTTTATAAAAAAAGCACTTGACATAAGTCCGAAATCGGATTATAATATCTCTCAGTCCGATTTCGGACTTAAACATTTGCCGACAAGGAGAATCAGCTTGGATAACAAAAACAACAGGAAAAAACTGTATGAATATAATAATGTACTGAAATCAATAGATGATTGCTACCGGAATATAGCAAAGCGCTACGGGTTTTCGGAAGCGGCTTTCTGGACGCTGTACACACTGCGTATGGAGCCCGGCAACATAACGCAGAGCGATGTATGCACCGTGCTGTATCAGCCTAAGCAGACGGTAAACTCCGCACTGAAAAAGCTCGAAAGCGAGGGGTATATAACGCTTACTCCGGCAGGTGCGCACACAAAGAATATCAGCCTTACAAAAAGCGGAACAAAGCTGTGCGAACAGACGGTAGATAAGGTGATAGAGGCAGAATGCGCCGCACTCGGCAATATGACAGATGAAGAAACCGAGAATATGACTGCGCTTATGAAGCTGTACAGCATACTTCTTAAAAATCAGACGGCAAAAATATAAAGATACAAAAGGAGAACAAAGGGAAAATGAGCAAGATAAAACTTTCGGATCACTTTACTGTGGGACGGCTTTTCAGGTTTGTACTGCCGTCGGTGGCTATGATGGTGTTTATATCCATATACGGCGTTGTTGACGGCTTTTTCGTATCGAATTTTGCCGGCAAGACCTCTTTCGCATCTATCAATCTTATAATGCCGTTTGTAATGATACTCGGCGGCGTGGGCTTTATGGTCGGCACGGGCGGAACGGCTCTTGTTTCGCAGAAGCTCGGTGAGGGTGACGAAAAGACCGCAAAACGCTATTTCACAATGATGATAATGCTGACGGTGATACTCGGTGCGGTACTCACAACATTCGGCCTTATCTTTACCGAAAACGTTGCTGTGTTCTTCGGCGCAACGCCCGAAATGCTGGGCGACTGTGTGCTTTACGGCAGAATAGTAATTTCCTTTACAACGGCTTTTATGCTCCAGAACGTATTCCAGAGCTTTTTCATTGCCGCCGAGAAGCCTAAACTCGGACTTATCTCAACTATTATGGCAGGCTGTACGAATATCATACTTGACGCTGTATTTGTAGGTCTTATGGGCTTTGGCGTTGCAGGTGCGGCATTTGCTACGGGCATCAGCGAATGCGTCGGCGGAATATTCCCTCTTATCTACTTTCTCCGTCCGAACTCAAGCATACTGCGTCTTACTAAGACAAGGCTTGAGATAAGACCGCTCCTGCGTGCCTGTGCGAACGGTTCATCTGAGCTTATGTCGAGCATTTCCTCATCGGTCGTAAGTATAATCTACAACTTTCAGCTGATGAAATACATCGGCGAAAACGGCGTTTCGACCTTTGGCGTAATGATGTATGTGCAGTTTATTTTCATAGCGATATTTGTCGGATATGCTATCGGATGTGCACCCGTGATAGGCTTCAACTACGGAGCGCAGAACCGTTATGAGCTGAACAATATGCTCAAAAAGAGCCTTTGCTTTGCGGCAATAGCGGGAGTTACGCTTGTCGCACTGTCGGCGGTGCTTGCAAGCCCTCTCGCAAAGATATTTGTCGGCTATGACGCAGAGCTTTACGAGCAGACACGCCACGCTTTCAGGATATTCTCGCTGTGCTTTTTACTTGCAGGCTTCAATATATTTACCTCATCGTTCTTCACCGCACTCGGAAACGGCGCTATCTCTGCGGCTGTGTCATTTATGAGAACGCTTATATTCCAGGTTTCAAGCATCCTTATACTGCCCCTTATTTTCGGTGTTGACGGTATATGGATGGCGAATGTTGTGGCGGAATTTTTCGCTTTCCTGCTGTCGCTGATGTTCCTTATCATAAAGAGGAAGAAGTACGGATATTGGCAGAAGAATGTTGCTTTGCCAGTTGAACCCGAGCAGATGCAGACGGAAGAAAACGCGGATTAAGCGGTTAATAATACGATAATAAAAGCGGCGGCTCGGTAGTGTTACCGGGCCGCTGATACTTTTATAAATTATTATCATCATTTTTATTTTGCTGGAGATAGAACATGGCTTTTTGCATTTCGATTTCAGCTTTTAATTCTTCTTCGGTCGGAAGATATAATTTGTATTTTGAAGCAAACAGCTGTTCATTACCGTGCATTACAGAATAACGTGCTATATCTTCATCGGTATCGGCACACAATATGATACCAATTGTCGGATTATCTCCCTCGCTGCGCTTCATTTCATCGTACATACGTATATACATATCCATTTGTCCGACATCACCATGTGTAATTTTCTCGGTTTTCAAATCAATCAGCACAAAACATTTAAGTATATAATTGTAAAAAACAAGGTCTATGAAATAATCTTGTTTTTCTGTATGAATATGCTGTTGTCTGGCAACAAACGCATATCCCTTTCCTAATTCCATTATAAATTTCTGCAAGTTTGACAGTATATTTTTCTCTAAATCACTTTCGGTAAAATCTGTATTTGATTCAAGCCCAAGGAATTCGGTAATAATCGGATTTTTGATAAATTCAAGTTTATCAATTTTATAAGTTTGTGTTTTATCGAGCATTTCTTTTTGCACAGGCTCTATATTTTGTGCCTTTAATATTCTATAGTAATATTGAGAAGATATATTTCGTTGAAGGGTGCGTACGCTCCAAGTTTGTTGCATAGCTTCATTCTGATACCATGAACGTGCAACATCATCTTTCACCTGCAGAAGAATTGCGTAATGTGACCATGAAAGCAAAATATCAGATTTTCCTGACGGTGTCTGGAAAATCTGCGGATAAGTTTTATAGAACGAATAGAAAGTGTACAAATTAGATTTTGTATATCCTTTTCCGTATTTTGATGTTAACTCTTTAGACAGCTTTGAGATAACATTAGCTCCGTATTCGGCACGACCGGCACCTTTAAGGCTTTCTTCGGCGATTCTGTGTCCGATAAGCCAGTTCCTTTTAATTAAAGCGATATTAACCGAATTGTAAGCGCTTTTTTGCGCCGCTTCAATAATGCCGCACATATCGCTGAATATATTATCAGTTTGCTTATAATTATCCATAATATCATTTTTAACAGAATCAGTAATAATATTCTTCAAATTATAATTGCCCCCTATTACAAAGAATTATTTTACTTCCTCCCATTCAGCCCGAACTTCCTTGTATACGCATCGAAGTCGACATAGCAGTGATCCATATCAACATCGCCGTCAATGCCGCTGATACTGCCCTTCCACGAATACTGCCACAGGAAATAGGTGCCGCTGTATGCGGGCTTGTCGGTGTCAACGTGAGCTACCCATACGGGATATTTTGAAAGTGCCGACATATCAAGATAGCTGTTTAAGAACGATGCATAGGAGTATACCACCGGTATATACCCCGCATTTGCTATTTCCTCGCAGAATGCCTCTGTCATTGAGGTCAGCGTCTGTTTTGAGTAGCCGTTTTTTATGTACCACTGGTCTTCTATGTCAAATACAACGGGATAGCTTACATCATATCCGCGTATAAGGCTGAGTACAAACTTTGCTTCGTCCCTTGCCTCCTGCACCGTTTCGGCATAGCAGTAATGATATACTCCGACAGGTATATTATTCTGCATAGCACCTTTCATATTACGATGGAAATATGTATCGCTCGTCATAGGATATTCATCGCTTATCCTGCCGCGGCTTGAACGGATCATAGCAAAGTCTATTCCCGACTTCTTCACCTTTGCCCAGTCTACCGTGTCGCCCTGCGCCCACGAAACGTCAATTCCTGTCAGTGCGTCTGTCGTGTAAAGGGAGATCGTTTCTACCGACATTGCCGATGCGTCTGTCGCTCTGCGGTTATCCGTACAGCTTCCGCTTCCGCTGTTGGTGAACATACCGCCGAGCTT
>ENA-OPKX01000347-OPKX01000347.1-human-gut-metagenome-genome-assembly--contig:-NODE-347-length-10794-cov-3.607412_pt1 | contig 10794 bp, 9 predicted proteins | sample MGYA00241791_ERZ501709 | MGnify/ENA primary metagenome ERZ501709 (study PRJEB25962, sample SAMEA2042091) | human gut metagenome | biome: human gut; feature: human-associated habitat; material: faeces...
TTTCATCCCTGTGGCTCCGGTTGCGGCGGTCATCATAGCCGGTCTGCTCACGGTCTTTGCAGGCTGTTTCCGTAATGTGGAGGCGGCTTACAAGACCATCAACTGGGAGAGTATCGTGCTGATAGCGGCGATGATGCCGATGTCCACGGCGCTGGAGAAGACGGGAGCCTCGGCGCTGGTTTCGCAGACTTTAGTGGACAGTCTGGGGGCGATGGGACCTACGGCTCTCTTGGCAGGCATCTATTTCACCACCTCTCTGATGACGATGTTTATCAGCAATACCGCCACGGCCGTGCTGATGGCACCTATCGCTCTGGTGGCAGCCCAGCAGGTGGGTGTGAGTCCTTATTCCTTCCTCTTTGCGGTCACTCTGGGAGCCAGCATGTGCTTCGCCTCTCCATTCTCCACGCCGCCTAATGCGCTGGTGATGAAGGCGGGTGGCTACTCGTTTATGGACTATGTGAAGGTGGGTCTGCCCCTGCAGATTATCATCGGCGTGGTGATGACTTTCGTCCTGCCGCTGCTGTTTCCTTATTAATTTGATATACTTTAAAATAGAACTGGAATGCCCATACCGACCATGTATTAGGTGTCAAGAATCTCATTCTTTATCATACGGAGGAGAAGACGCTTGCCACTCGCAAGGAGAAATATTCCCAGGAGGCTGCTGAGTATTTCAAGGGCAGGATTGTGGTGCCTGATGACTTGGAGGTAATCGAGTTGTAAAAAAATATCCCCAACCCAAGACAGAATCGTCAAGGATTGGGGACTTTGTTTGGATGCCCCTCCTTTAGAAGAGGGCTGGGCTACTTCAATTCGTAGTCACCATCTCCTTCAGAGCCGGTGTCGCCCTTGTTGTCGCCATTAGAGCCGCTGTCACCCTTGTTGTCGCCATTAGGCTTGCCGCTGTTGTCGCCCTCAGAGCCACTAGGCTCTTTGTCTGGGTCTTCCACATCGCCCTTGTCGCCAGAAGTCACTTTCTTTACCAGTTTGCCGTTTCGGTCGTAGCAGGTAATCTGGATGGCGGTACGCTGGAGCTCGTTCTTGATCTCCACGTTAGGAGTGAAGATAACACGACGGCTGGTAATCAGGCTGCTTGCCACTTCTGCCACATTACTTACGCTCTTGGCACGAACGCCAAATCGCATGGTTCCCAAACCGGGGATGGCTACAGAGTGACCTTCAGTTGCCCATGCCATGATCACGTTGCCGGCTGCATCCCAACAAGCCTGCATCACGCCTCGGCTCACACCACTTCGGAGTGCTGCTTCCTGAATCACCTTGCTCTCAGTCAGTTTACTGTACAAATCAGTACCGAGCACGTAACGGTAATTTCCCTTTTGCTCACCCACTTGGATGAGGGTTTCCTTTGCTTTCAAGTTGATAGCCATAATGATAAAACCTCCTGTAAACTTCTCCCTTCCGGAAATCTTTCCGGTGTTCCCGTCTTTCCCAAAATCTGTTTTTCTTCCTTTCCGCCTGTCAAGACTTTTCTTGCATTACGTTTCCTCAGAAAATCAGGAATCTTGGGGGGTTAGAGGGTAGGGAGAAGGACTCGTTTCGAGGTTTGGAGTCTGGATTGAATTTGATTGGATTGATTGAAATAATTGGTTGATTTCCCTTCGCAGCCTTTACCGGATGGTAATGGTCGGAACGAAATGGGAAGAATCTGCCCGGGTGGAGATGTTGTTCTCCTGATGTTGTCGCTGGTTCTTTCCGATCACGAGACCCGCAGTACACGAGTTGGAGAGGAATGTGACGACGGCAGAGCACACGGCCACGATGAGATACCTGATGAATGCTTTCATATTTTGGCTCATAAGCATTTTGCCCCCTTTTAGCTTCGTCTCTCGCAGAAGATTTTCAGAAAGGATTTCCTCCCTTTCGGGATGGTTCCCTTTCGTTTTTTTCTTTTCCGAAGATTTTCCGGTAAGAGATTCGAAGGACTCGTTGCAGGGCTTGGAGTCTGGTTTGACGAATTTTGGTTTGAATTCAGCTTCCCAGTTAGAGAAAAATATTTTTCCAGTTGGGAAAGTGATTTTTCAGCGCTTTCTGAATCACGATGCAAAGATACGGCATTCCTCATACCCAGTCGTGCGATGTCGTGCGATGCCGTGCGATTGTGAAACATTTAGTCTGAAATCCCCTAAAATTTTACCAGTTTCGCTTTTTTAGAGCAAAATTTTACCAGTTTCGTGTTATAAGGTTAAATTCCATGAAATTTTACCAGTTTCGCTTTTTTAGAGCAAAATTTTACCAGTTTCGTGTTGTAGTGTTAAATGCTTTGGTTTTACCAGTTTCGCTTTTGTAGAGCTAAATTTTACCAGTTTCGTGTTACAAGGTTAAATTCCATGAAATTTTACCAGTTTCGTTTTTTTTTTAGAGCAAAATTTTACCAGTTTCGTGTTGTAGGGTTAATTTCTGTAAATTTTACCAGTTTCGCTTTTTTGGAGCGAAATTTTACCATTTTCGTGTTGTAGTGTTAAATGCTTTGGTTTTACCATTTTCGCTTTTATAAAGCTGAATTTTACCATTTTCGTGTTATAGGGTTAAAAACTCTTAAATGAATCTCGGAAAAGGCAATGGAATCTTGGTATTATGTGTCGAAAAGTGTATCTTTGCGCTAACTTTATGTGTCGAAAAGTGTAATGATAGCATGATTTCATGTGTCGAAAAGTGTAATGAACTGGCATTTTTATGTGTCGAAAAGTGTAAAGATATGAAGAGAAAGATATATGACCAGCTACTGGAATGGAAAAGTCAGGAGCATCATAAGCCTCTGATTCTTAATGGAGTAAGGCAATGTGGAAAGACCTATGTTCTTAAGGAATTCGGTCGTCGTGAATTTGAAAGTTTAGCTTACGTAAGTTGCGATAGAAATGTAAACCTTCAGGCCATCTATTCGGGTGATTTTGATGTTGCCAGAATCATTCAAGGTTTAAGCGCTTTGACAGGGGTAGATATTATCCCTGGTAAAACACTTATTTTCCTGGATGAGGTGCAGGCTTTCCCTCAGGCTTTAGAGGCTTTGAAATATTTCTGTGAAGATGCTCCGGAATATCATATTGCAGTAGCTGGTTCTCTGCTGGGAGTTGCTTTGCATGCAGGCATCTCGTTTCCAGTTGGCAAGGTGCAGACCATGCGTCTCTTCCCAATGGATTTTGAGGAGTTTCTCATGGCGATGGGCGAGGAGCAGCTGTTGAAGCTGATGCATAGTCATGACTATGAACTGATGAATGCCTTTCATGAAAAACTGAAGGACTTGCTGCGACAATATTATTATGTGGGTGGTATGCCTGAAGTGGTAAAGGCATTTGTTGAAAACAAGTTGCTCAATCAGGTGCGCAGCCTGCAGAATGAGATTCTTTCCAACTATGCCAGCGATTTCTCCAAGCATGCTCCATCGCAGGAGGTGCCCCGAATCGATATGGTTTGGCAATCCATTCTGGGACAGTTGTCGAAGGAGAACAAAAAGTTTGTTTATGGCGTGTTGAAGAAAGGTGGTAGAGCCAAGGAATTTGAACTTGCCATCCAATGGCTGGTGGACGCAGGTTTGGTGTATAAGATAACAAAGGTTTCTAAGCCAGAGTTGCCTCTGAAGTTCTATGAAGATTTATCGGCATTTAAACTCTATTTGTGTGATTGTGGGTTGATGGGTGCCATGGCTGATACGCCTGCAAAGGAGGTATTGTTGGGAGATACGATATTTACGGAATATAAAGGTGCTTTTAGCGAACAGTATGTTTTGCAGCAGTTGCTTGCAACAGGATTGCAACATGTCTATTATTACAGTTCTGATACCTCTCGTATGGAGATGGATTTCCTGATTCAGCGTGATGGTGTCTTATTGCCAATTGAGGTAAAAGGGGGTACAAGTGTCAAGGCTACCTCGCTTCATCATTATCTGGTGGAGCATCCTGATATTTCTGCTATCCGTTATTCCATGCTGCCTTATCGCCAGCAGGCTAATATTACCAACATGCCATTATACGGGGTGTTTTTAGAATGAACTTGATATAAACATCTAGAGTGTATGATGAGGCTTCATACACTCCAGATGTTTTTGTTATTCCTCTCAGGTCACCCCAGCGATTCTACGGTTCCCCCAACTGTTCGATAATGGCCCTTACTTGCTTTGGCGTAAACTCCTTGCTGGTAGTCTTGTAACCCGTCTGCAGGAGTTCATCCCAGAGTGGGGTGCAGCGGCGAATCCAAACCATCAGGTGATTGACGGCAGTACGAGGATTGCTCTGGGGAAAATACATCAGAGCCAGTTCCTTCTTGGTGTACGAACGAATGATAAAATCTTCCATATTACTAAATTTTTATAAGACATTTTTTTATAAAAGATTGATTTCTTCAGCGGGATTAAATCCTTTCAGATAAGCCTCTCCGAAATCCTTGCATCCCAGGGGCAACTGGTGATGGATGAGCGAGGGCAGAATCTCCTTGAGTTGCAGGAAGAGTCTTTCTCCCGGCGCATCCCTGTCGGGAAACATGTGCCATTCCACTCCGAACGTTTCGCTGATATAGGCGAGCACATCCCTGTCCTCAGGTTTGAGAAGCGTGGCTGATGGAATAGCAATCGCCTTATGCCCGGCAGAAAGCATCGCCCAGCAGTCGCTGCATCCCTCCGTGATGAAAAGTTTTTCTCCCGGTGTCAGCAAATTCAGCACCTGCAGATTGTAGATCCCGCATTGGCTGCCGTAGGGAAAACGGAATCGTGGTGCCTCTTCGGAATCTGTGCCATCCTCAGAACCCTCAGAATCCTTAGAATCTGTGTCATCTGTGGGACAAGAACTTTTCCCCGTCTTTTCAGGATCCATAGAATCTGTGGGACGAGATTTTCGATGAAAATCCAGATTGCGGTTTTGAATCCCCACTAATCGTCCCTCCTTGTCGAAGTAAGGAATCTGCAGCCAGTTCACCCCCTTGCGGTCGGTCCACGAACTCAGTCGGCACCATCTCGCCACTCTCCCGTCAATCTTCCTCTCATCAAAAAGAAATCTGCATGCAGCCTCGTTCAGCCACGGATGTTCGAAGAATCTCGCATATCGTGCCGCGTCAAAAGCGTGGGGTGCAGCTGAAGCAGCAGATAAAGCCGAAGCAGCCGAAGATGCAGCAGATACAGTCGAAGCAGCCGAAGATGCAGGAGATACGGCCGAAGCAGCAGGAGATGAGCTGCAATCCCTCCGCCAGCCATTCCTTCCCCAGACTTTCTCCAGGAGAATACCATTCCTTTCAGCGAGCCAGAAGCACGCTTTGGGGAAATCCACGTGTAGCGATTTCATGACCAGTCCGATGGAGTCGAGGCTCTCGTCCATGCAGACAAAGCAGCGGCACAGGTTCTTCCTCGTATTGAACGACAGGCTTGCATGATGATCGCTATGAAAAGGGCAGAGGCTCTTATGTCTCGCCACTTGCAGTCCCAGTTGGCTGGCAACCTCCTCTATCGGGAGATCGCGCAGCTTTTCTATTTCGTATTTTTCCATTTTCCAAATATTATTTTACCAGTTTCCACTTTATTCTCCAAAATTTTACCAGTTTCAATTTCAATCGTTAAATTTTACCAGTTTCCACTTTATCCTCCAAAATTTTACCAGTTTCAATTTCAACCGTTAAATTTTTACCAGTTTCCACTTTATTCTCTAAAATTTTACCAGTTTCAATTTCAATCGTTAAATTTTTACCAGTTTCCACTTTATTCTCCAAAATTTTACCAGTTTCAATTCCAACTGTTAAATTTTACCAGTTTCCCGATTTAGAATTCATTCCCCGGAGGAAAAAATTATTGTTTCTTTCCCACCGTTATTCCCTTCAGGTATTCCTGTGTCTTAGAGTAAAGTCCCGTCTGGTTAGAGAAGGTGATGAATTTGCGGAACACCCACTTTCTGAGTTGTCCTTTCGTGCCGTCTTTCGATTTACCTAAAGAGAGACGGAGCGCCTCCAGTTGTGCCTCGTTGAAAGAATCAGGCAAATCCTCGAGCAGATTCTTCGGACCTCTGCGTTGCGCCTCGCTCACAGAATCGGCTTCCTGGCTCAGCATATCAGCAAATATCTGTATCTTGCTCCACAGGTCGTGATAAACCATCCATTCCACCAGCTCGCCCATCGACTTCGTCCACGTCTGGTTGTTCAAAACCCAGAGCAGACAGCCAGCCTTCCATGCCGACACGATAGAGCGCTTCGAGATGTCCCAGAGCACATCATCATCCGTCAGGTCGGCCAGCGAAGCCATGTCAGCAGCCAGATGGTCGGCCAGTTTGTTCAGCGGCTTGATGATGAATCGCCCCTTGCAGATGCTGAGTTTCACCAGATACTCGTCCAGCTTCTGATAGAAAGTATCGTCGTATTTACCCTGTCTCGGAATTTTTCCCTCGCGTCCCTGTCGAGCCTTGTAGGAGAAAACCATTCGGCCGAAAGTACCGTTGAAAAGCTCGTTCTTATAGAACTTGCGGGCGGCATACGGGGTGGATGAAATCGTAAGATTGGCACGGAGCACGGGATTGCCGGTCACTCCCTCGGCTGTGGCTCGCAAGGCACCAGAACGCTGGCGGTCGTAGATATTGCGCAGCATCTGCGAAATCTGCTTGTGTCCGCCACACATCCTGTCGGCCATCTCCACCTCGGGCAGATTGAGGTATTGTGTGCGTCCGCCAAGTTTCTCGCAAGTCATGGCATTCTGGATAAAGGCAGCATTGGTCACATCGGCTGGTGGAAACCAGAAACTCACGTCGGGGCGAGCCGGTTTCTCCTTGTTGGCCGATTTGGTTTTCATCTGCTTCTGCCATTCCACGAGCTTCTCCAGTTCCGTACTGTCGTGCTCTCGCAAGTTGTGACAGATAGCTTCCACAATGTTGGACAATTGCCCCTTATTACATCCCGAATCGGCCACGAGATTGCCCATCATGCCACATAACTCCTTCCAACTGAGGTCGGGATACTGGAATTCCGTCTCGCTGACCTGCGCTCCGAGAATAGGGAAAAACATCGGAACGAGGGGTTCGTGCATGTCTTTTGATATCTGAGAGAGCAAAAGTTGCACACATTCGGTGCCTTTTCCCAGTTTTGGCATCGCCGGAGCGGTGCTTTTTGTAATGTCGTACTTCAAATTTGTTGCTTTCATTTTAACTTAAATTATTGATAATGAGCCTTTTAGAGGAAATGGGGTAGGGCTGGAGCGTTCCAGTTCCAGTTGTTCCAATTAATTTTTTGAGGGTTCCAATTCCGCTTCATCTATATATAACTATCTGATTATTAAGTATTTATAGAATCTATAAAAAGGAATATTGTCCTAAAAATGCTTTTTGGAACAACTGGAACAACTGGAACAACTGGAACGGCAGAACCGTCTGAAACTAATGAAACCTCAGCCATCCCACCCAGTTCCCTTTTCTCTATAAAGCCCAAAACTCCGTTTTATTTCTTTGCCATTTCGCCCACTACCATGCGAAGTTCGTTGGCAGCTTCCCTGCAGAAATCCTGGAAGGTAAACTTCTTTGTGTATCGTGGACGGTTGAAAGTAGGGTAGAGTGTTCCGTCCGGTTTGCGGTTGATGTTGATAAACGTACCTTCATACACGTGCGGATTTCTCTGTATCACCTTCACTTTCTTCTTGTTGGAGTCGTCTTGGATGAAAGAGAAGTGGTCTTCGCCATCGCGTGTGATGGTACCGTCCAGGTATTCTCCGACAGCCAAGCGTCCCGGCTTGCGTGTCATCAACTTGAGGTCAATTCCCAATTCCGTGTTAGGGAACAAGATGTGATTTGACCGTGAACTGCTGTCCATCAACAGATGGATGTTTTTGATATTTTCTGTCATAACCTTAGTGAAATTGAGAGCAAAGAAAGCGAGAAACGTAGCGCTACTTACCTCCGGAGATTTCTTCACTCACTCCACTCGGGTTAGTAAATAAAAATTAATTTAATTATCTATTTTTGTATCCATAATTCTGAAAAAAACAAGACCTTACCTTCCCTTTAAGGCTTATTGGTTAGTTACTCCGATCTTGCAGAAAGTTGATGCAAAGTTAGGGTGAAAAAATCTCATAGATGCAAAAATGTCTGTTGTAAAAGGTTGAAAATCAACGTTTTCAGAACCAATAAGAACCAATAAGAACCAATCGGAATAAAATCAAAGAATCAAAAAGAACACAGAACAAATAAAAAGCGGCAACCATTATCCTTGTCAGATAATTGTTGCCGCTTTATTGTTGCGTATTTGGCTGGAAAATAAGCAAAAAAAATTGAATTTTGAGCAATAAAGAATATTATTTTATAGTCATAGCCCGAAAGATTTTATCTCCAATAGCTCTCTCTGTTTCTTTCCAAAAACGATGATTTGCCGGAAGCGGAGGAATCTCCTTGCCATGTCTTATGCAGCCGTGTAATTTTTTGTTCACCACATCTGCTATTTTTTGTATTGCTTTATCGTCGCTATATTTTATCACACCCATTCCGATGAGTGTACGGATAAAATCACGAGTATTCGTGTCGGGACGTATTGCATTTGCTTCCAACGCAACAGCCATCAGCATCGCAACATTTACATTACGATTCAAATTGATCGTTTTGGCAGCTTTTGCTATTTGCTCTCTTGAATTCAGTACTTCTTTCTGAGCAGATGTGAAAGTAGGACACAAAACATTCTTGATGGCATCAGTACAGCTTTGTGGGATGCTTTTTTCCTGAGGAGCAACATCTGTATTTTCAGATGTATTCTGGGTAAACCAATCGTCAGGATAAGCTATATCCAAATCGTATTTTTTAGCATTTCCCTTCAGCACATCTTCGATAATGCAAATCTTATCCAGTTGGTAGAAAAACAGCTCCTCATCTTCTTCTGTCAGCTCTTCGCGGCGGTTCAAGAAATAATTTGTAATATACTTGATTCCATTCTCGTTCTCCATGCACATTATCCATTCGTTGCCAATAGAAGTTTGACTGAATTCCTTAATCAGGCTATCTCGCAGCTTCGCCAATTCTTGCAAATCACGTGGAGAGGGCAGTTCATCTACCTTTTTTTTGATTTCCGGCAGAGAACATTCGTATGTTGTGAACAGATGGTATAGGAAATGATCCAGTTTAAATTCTGCCTGATATTTTGAGCTATCTTGTAAAAGTGTCGAAAGTTCTTCAAGAAGTTTATTTAAACAACAAGTTTTCTCTTCGAGAATTTTGTTTACAAGAAAAACTGCGCTCTCATCAGCAGGATTGGGATTAAAAATATCTCTTTCTTCTCCTTTTTTAAGTTCATGATCTTGTGTATAATGATCGAAAGATTCACGATCCAACATATCCCTTAGCATGGCTTCATTAATGGAACTTTTTATAGTTTCTCTGATGTTAGACCAGAATTCATTTCCTTTAACAAAGTCTTTAGTCCCATCAAGTTTGTATTGGGAATAATCAATTTTTTCATAACGGGGGCTGGTAATTTTGATTACCCAGATATTGTCTTTTATTTTTCTACAGGTACTTTGTATTGTTCGGACATAATAGTGTAGTGTAGAAATTAATTCATCTCTGTCGTTTAAAGCAAAAAGTATATTCTCCATCGTCTTGAGATGTTTTAAATCTTCTTCCTTGACAACAGGGAATATCTCGATGTTTTGTCCTCTTTCATTCAGAGCTTTATACTTACAGAAATGCTCGTATTTCTCTTTGTAAGAACTCTTCTCATCTGATGAAATGCTAAGATATTTATAAAAAGTATCGTAGAATTTCGTCCAATATTTTTGGTGAAGTTCTGTAATATCAAATATGGATGAAGGAAACTTCAAATTAGCTTCAAGAGTCTCCTCCTGAACATGATTTGATTTGTTCTTTTCTTCCGAATTATTGTTTTGGTAGATTGTTACGTTTGGAAAATTGCGAATATCAACCTCTTTTTCGACATTTTCCAAACCGTTAATCTCCAGTTTTAAGTTTGTCATAATTTTACTTGTTTATGCTCTCTTGATATTAGTATTTGTTTTATACTTGAAATTGAGGGTGTTTTCTTTAGCGATTTTTGCAATCAAGGATATCAAGGTTACATCATCGTAGTTCGCTCTCCATTTTCTGTTAATTACATTCCATATCTCGCCCATGAGAAAAATGGCTTCCAAAGTCGTTGTGATTTCGGCTTTCGGTGGTCTTTTTTCTGGCACAAGACTGGGGACTTCCTGAAGGAAATTCCCGAAAAATCTATTTCTCTTTATTTTCATTATTTTTATGTTTTTTATAAATTACGACAAAAGTACAATAAAAATTTTATATAGCCAAAAGTCTTTTTGATTTTTTTTACGAAAACCGAAATATATTTTAAAAAATATGTCTATTGGGGGGAGTTCACCCCCTTATTCCACCCTTCACGATTTCCAATACCCGTTCCTCGATTTTCCACCAGGGTTGTCTCAGGTTGATGGTCCTTACATGAATGAAATGATTGGTATCTTTATAGCGATAGGAAAAATCGAAATCCTCATCCACGGTAGGATAGACCAAGGTTCCGTTAGTATTGTTTCCCGATAAAACTTGGCATCGAGAATATGCTTTTGTCAATCATAATAACAGTCTGATTTATTATTGTTTAAGAAGGAGTTTATAGAATCGGAATGATTTATCGGGACAGAAATCTTGCTTGATCTAAGAAGATCTAAAACCCGTTGGTTTGATCTAAGAAGATCTAACAGATTTGTTTCTTTCCTCGTGATCTCCTATCTTTGCATCATGTTTTATGTATTTATTAATTTTAAAATTTCACTACTGTCCAATAAAAAAGGGCAATTCGATCTTTGAAACAGTTGAATTA
>ENA-OPKX01000352-OPKX01000352.1-human-gut-metagenome-genome-assembly--contig:-NODE-352-length-10656-cov-4.926799_pt1 | contig 10656 bp, 10 predicted proteins | sample MGYA00241791_ERZ501709 | MGnify/ENA primary metagenome ERZ501709 (study PRJEB25962, sample SAMEA2042091) | human gut metagenome | biome: human gut; feature: human-associated habitat; material: faeces...
GTTTACGTTCCAACCTCTCTTATTCTCCTTTGGCTGCTTTAGAGCTTTATGTTAAAAAGTAATAATCAGCGGATTACAAAAATAAAATCACATTTTCCTAAGGAGTTTCTCCCTTCTTGTAGCAGCTCCCCAAAGTGGAACACGAAAAATCCAGAGTATGGTGCACTTGATGAAGGGAGAAATCGAGTATAGGCTCTGCTTTTTATATTCCTATATCTTGCATCAATGATTGGTTGGCAGAAGCCAGATTGGAATCAAAAAGACTTTTTATATAAACGAAGGTGGTGGAAGTCTTGGTATGTCCTAATGCCTTTCCGATTAATCCAATATCCATGTTATGCTGATAGGCGATACTCGCCCACGAGTGTCGAACCACATAAGAGGAAAGAGGGATAGATGAAGAAATCTTTTTGGAAAGAACATGCAACGAGTAGTTGTATTGGCGCAACCGACGAAGATATTCACGATGAAGCAAGTCAGGGGATTGAGTCGTTAACAATGGGAAAACATAGATGGAGTCAGAAGAACTATATCGTGAGATAATAGCTTGCATAGCTGGGACGAGGGCAATACTGATAGGCTGACCAGTCTTATGTCGAGCATATCGGATAACGTTATCTTTCATCTGGCTTTTCTTTAAGTAAGCAATATCAACAAAAGGCATCCCCATTGCATAAAAACTAAAAATAAAGATATCTCGAGACATCGCCAAGGTAGAACCCTCTTCCAAGTCCAAATCATGAAGTTTGCGGATTTCACTTTCGGTAATACTTCGTTTGGCAGTCTTCGTTCTTCCTGTGAAAGCTTTTGTAAAAGGACACACATCATCATTCGAAGAATATTCCTCTGCCCACCGATTGTACATTGCTCGTAAGGATCGAAGATAAGCTGAAATCGTATTGAGGCAAATACCCTTGTCACTTAGCCATCGCTGATAAAGCTCTACCTCTTGACTATCCATCTCAGAGAAAGTCCAGTCTTCACGTTGCAAGAACTTTGTCCAAGAGCGAGCCGCAGTCAAATAATTACTCGCAGTCTTGAACTTCTCCTCTTTCTTCAGCATTTCCACTTGGGAATGTACTATTTTCCATCCTAATACTTTTTTCTCCTTTTTCGTTGCAGCTTGTTTCTTGCCCTTACCAAGACTAAATTCAAATTTGAAATACATCATAATCTTTTATTTTTTATTATTAGACATACGGGGTTATACCCGATTAGTACATAAATACTATAAATATTTGGGACGTTATAGACGGAATCATCCAAAAACGCTCCAATTTCACCACCTCGGGACAAGAGGTAGAGAAAGCTTTCTTAGGTATCTCCCTCAATGGGGAGCACCTCATGACATGTAGAGAAAGAAATAACATTATATATTAATTTTTTAAAAGAGAGAGAGATTTATGGAAAAAAGACTCATGACTGTAGCAGCTGCCATTGCCGTTAGTACGAGCATGGCATTTGCACAAACTTCCATCTCGGGTACCGTTGTCTCAAACGATGATGAAGAACCAATTATCGGTGCTTCTATCCGAATTGATGGTACAAAGACCGGTACTGTTACCGACATTAATGGTAACTTCTCCTTGATTGTTCCTAATAAGAACAGCAGTTTGGTTATCAGTTATCTTGGTATGAAGACCGTTACTGTTAAGGCAGTAAATGGCATGAAAGTTGCTTTGCTTTCAGATTCAAAAAATCTTGATGATGTAGTTGTTACCGCACAGGGATTGAAGCGTCAGAAACGTTCTTTGGGTTACGCCACTCAGGAAATCAAATCTGCTGATTTGACTTCTGTTGGTCAGCAAGGACTCAACAACGCCTTGGCTGGTAAAGTTGCTGGTGCCCGTTTCGTTGGTGGCTCTGGTGCTAAATTCGACGAAGGAAAAATTGTGCTCCGTGGTACAACCTCTCTGTCATCAGACAATGGAACAGCTGCTGGAGCTGCAGCAGGTTCAAGTCCTATTTATGTAGTAGATGGCGTTATCACAGAGGCTGCCGCTGTCAACATGAATGATGTTGCCAGTGTCAATGTGCTGAAAGGTCCTGCTGCTACTGCGTTGTATGGTGTACGTGGTGGCAATGGTGCTGTTATCATTACAACCAATAACGCTAAGGAAGGTGAGGCTCATCAGCAAATTAACATCAGTAATACTCTGACTTGGACTACAGCTTACAACCACGCAAAATTGCAGAAAGAATATGGTGGTGGTGCATATGGAGCTGATGGTGAATTGGATGTCTATCATTGGAAAGAAGGTGATCCGGAATCTTACAAACAATTTGATGGTAAGAAGTATTACGACTACGCAGATGACTGCTCTTGGGGACCTCGTTTTGATTCTAATATAAAATATCTGCCTGCTATTGCATGGGATGAAACAAGTCCATATTTTGGTCAGGAAGATACTTGGACAAGTCATCTTGATATGAATGATTTGTTCCAGACTGGTGTTGCAGACAACACCAATGTATCTTTTGAACGTTCTGGTAAAGACTTCTCTTCACGCATTTCGTTGTCTAACATGAACATAAAAGGCGTAAATCCTAACAGTGGTGCTATTCGTAGATATGCCAATATCAAGACTGCTTTCACACCATTGAAGAACTTACGTGTTTCTTTCGATTATAAATATACTTATAAGAAGAATCATAATGCTGCAACTGAAGGTTATGGTACAGAAAGTAACAACCCATACTCAGACCTTCTTCAGTGGGGACAAACCAATGTAAACTTGAAGCAGTATAAGAATTATACTCGTCCAGACGGCACTTTCCGTACTTGGAATATAAAAGATTATAATGATTTTACTCCAGCATTCCATGATAGTCCGTATGCAGTGTACAATGAAATAAACAACACGAACACAAGGGAATTCCATGTACTTGCTGGTGATATCGAGTATTCTTTGCCATACAACATCAAAGTAGGTTTCAAGACGACAGCCAACCTTTATAATTTCTATCAGCTCTATAATCGTGCTGGTTTGACAGGACAAACTGATATTCATAAGCAGTGGCAGCGCAAGTCATACGATGTTTATAATCAGGGACGCATCACTTGGGATGACAAGTTTGTCAATGATCGTTTGTCTGCTCAGGCTGCCATCTTCATCGAAAACCGCAACTACCACTATGAGGGTATGGATGTATTCACTCGCGACGGCTTGTTGTTACCAGGTTTATTCCGTACAACTAATTCATATGGTCTGTCTGGTGGTGATGATGCTTCTACTGATGCAACAACCAATGAAGTTGGCGATTATGACAAGGCTTATACAAGACGAGAAAAGGCACAGAGCCTCTTCGGTACTGTAACTTTGGGTTGGGATGACACTTACTTTGTAGATGCATCTCTTCGTAACGATTGGAACTCAACACTTCCTACAGATAACAATAGCTATCTTTATGGTGGTCTTTCTGTTGCAGCTGTAGCCAGCAACTGGTTTAAGCAGGCAAAATGGCTTGACTACTGGAAACTTCGTGCATCATTTGCTCAAGTAGGTTCTGCTTTGACACCATATCGTTTGTCTACAGTTTACAACTTTGGATATCGTTATGGTTCTACAGCTTCTATGTATGGTAATCCACAGTTGATTGATAAAAATATCAAGCCAACCATCACAACATCTTATGAGATTGGTACGGAATTCAGCGTCTTGGGTAACCGCTTGTGGGGTGATATCAACTACTATAGCCGTGACACCAAAAACCAGATTATCAGTACTACAGTAGGTCCTGCTTCTGGTTATTCTTCTCGATTGATGAATGCAGGTTTGATTCGCAACCGTGGTTATGAAATATCTCTGGGTGGTAAACCTATCAAGACTAAAAATTATGAATGGACTATCGAGGCCAACATTGCTCATAATGAGAACAAATTGGTAGAATTGGCTCCTGGTATGACAAGATACACTCTCGATGGTATGTCTTTCTTCTCTTATCTGTATAGCTATGCAGAGGTTGGCAAACCAATGGGTGCCCTCTATGTAACACGTAGCTGGCAGACCAATGAGAATGGCGATATTATCTTGAAGAAGAATAAAGCAGGCAACTTGATGCCTCAGATAGATAAAACTACAGAGAAGTATATTGGCAATATGCAGCCTAAGCTTACTGGTGGTTTCTCTACTGCCGTACGTGTATATGACTTTACATTGCGTGCATCTTGCGATTTCCGTGTAGGTGGTAAGTTCGCTTCTGTCACCAACATGTGGTTGGAAGGTTCTGGTCTAGGTTCTGCAACAGCTGGTACCAACGACCGTGGTGGTGAGATTCGTGGTGACATCTCTGAGAATGGTGGTGTAAGAGTAGATGGTGTTGTTGCCAATGAAGATGGTACATATAGCCCTGCAACCACATACGTAGAAGCCAACACTTACTTCAACGGATTGAAGTCAACTCTTTGGGAGCCATACGTATATGATGGTAGTTATATTAAAATGCGTGAATTGTCTTTGACATATAATATGCCTAAGACTCTTTTGAACCAATTACATATCGGTTTGCAATCTGCAAGTATCGCATTTGTTGCTACAGATCCATTCTTGCTTTATAGCAAAGTGAAGAACGTAGATCCATCTGAAACAGATGGTACTTTGTTTGAACAAGGTCAGGCTGTTTCTACTCGTTCATGGGGCTTCACAGTAAACTTAACTTTCTAATCGTATAAAGGATAAATATATGAAATCAATTATATTAAAGACTGCTCTTGCTTTTGTTGCTGGAGCTTCATTAGTAAGTTGTGGCGACTTTGGGGATATCAATGATAATCCAAATAAGCCAACATCTGCATATACAAGTTATTTATTTTCTAATGTAACCCGTCATACTCCATATATTTGGAATGACGAGCGCTATTCTAGTAATAGAAGTGATACCTATTACAACCCAGTATATCTGATTTATCCACAATATATTGCAGAGCGTCAGAATGTTCAGTATGGTACAATGAACCTCTTTACAGGTAGTACAATTGACACGTACCGTTACGTACTGAAAAATTTAAAGAACATCATTGATATGAACACCAATGATGCCACAAAGAATGAAGTTTGCGTATCTTCTTTTGGTAGCAATGACAATCAGATTGGAGTAGCTCGTACCTTGATGGGGTATTTCTATCTCCACATGACAGATATATTTGGTATGATTCCATATTCAGAGGCATTGCAAGGTGAGGCTAACTTGACACCTAAGCTGGATACACAAGAGGAAATCTACAAAGGCGTAATTGCAGATATGAAAGAAGCATACGACCAGATGGATGCCTCAAGTAATCTGAACGCTACATACGATAAGATTTATGGTGGAAATATTGCAAAGTGGAAGAAAATGAACGCTACAGTTCGTATGCTTGCAGCCATCAAGTTGTCGGATGTTGATCCTGCAAATGGTAAGCAATGGTTTGTTGAGGCTTATAATGATGGTGCCATCGAAGATAACGCGGACAATTTTGTATATAAGTATTATGCCAATACCGACAATGAGAATCCATTATATACAAACATAGTCACAGGTGCTCGTAAAGACTTTGCTCCAAATAAGGCTTTTGTTGATTCTTTGAATGTTGTAAATGACCCACGTCGTGCGGTATATTTTACAAAAAATGCCAATGGTGAATACAAAGGAATTCCTTTAGGAATCAAACAGGCAGATGTCTCTAATTACAATAAGGACAATTCTGACTTTGCTCCAGCCATGCGGGCACAGGATGCGCCATTGACTATGTATTCTGCAGCGCGAGTTCTTTTAGTCGAGGCAGAAGCTGCTGTAAGAGGTTGGATTAGTGCTGATGCAAAGAATTTATATGAAAAGGCTGTTGCTGCTTCATTTACAGCCAAAGGTCTTACTTACACTGATGATGTTCTTCAGAACTACTTGGCACAAGATGGTGTTAAATTCCAGGGTACAGACGAAAACAAAATTATGCTGATTGCTAAGCAGCGTTGGATCAACGGCTATTTCGAAGATGGTGTAGAGGCTTGGTCTGATTGGCGTCGTCTTGACTTCCCTGTTATTGTAACCGGTTCTTATTCCAAAGAACTTAACATCAATCATGTTCCTTATCGTATGCCTTACGGTTCTTCGGACCGTAGTGCAACTCCTGCACAGTACGAAGCTGCTGATAAGATTCAAGGTGCAGACAGCCCAGATACCAGAGTATGGTGGGATGTCAAAGACAATAGAGAAGAGTAATTTTATCCAAAGGAAAAGTTTTTAAATCACATATATTAATAAAGGTATATCCTTTTTGCTCCTCATCGAGCATTCAGGATACACCTTTTTTCTTTCCTCCTTTCTCCATCATAAAGTTTTCCTGTCATTTCTTTGCAGTTTTCAGAAGAAAAGCGTATCTTTGCAGAAGATTAGCTGCACTCGGCAATTTGTAAGCAAGCTTACATTGCGTTTGTTTGTATTTTCTATGCAGCACGAAAGTTGAATCATTAAAATAAGGAGGTAAATATGGACAACAAGAATCTTTCATCAGAAGCGTTGCTCTCTAACAACGGAGATATGACTTCTTTTCGATATGGCAATAGTAATATCCGATTCCGTGCTCCCAAGCGCCTCAAGCGATATGTGGATGTTAAGGAATGGGATAATGGATATATTGTTGTTATGGCAGATTATGAAGGCTTGGGCGAAACGGAAGAGTATATTGACCTTTTGCCCATATTAAAGAATCTGTATATCAATCCTGAGACTTTTCTCAAACCAATCAAGTCAGTAAAAATAGATTATAATGAAGGAAGAAGAGATTAAAATCGTGGCAGAAAATGCTATGATGATTGTTTGCGGATATGCATTTTCGAAAACCGAAGAAGGCCTTATACGTGTAGTGTATCTACACCCGCCATATCATGCTCTTGTTATGACGAGCGAGGGTGAAGTTACAGAAACCAATATGGATGATATTGAAATCAGCATCGTTCAAAAGTATTGGAAACGAAACAAAAAATTAATGGAGCAAGCTTATGCCTAAATATTACGATTTTATGATATGTGGGTATTACCTCTATTTTACTTCCCATTGTATCGTAGAAGCTATGCATGTACATGCTAGTGACAGACGTTTGACAGAATTTGGTTCTGCCAAGCTTTTTGTAATGGGAAATGGTGATACCATCGTAAAAGAGCAGGGCGTTTTGACGAATAAAGAATTGAGAATCATTCGTGAATTCGTAAAAGACAACTATCAGGAAATGTTCTTGAAATGGTCGGAAATGAGCAATAATGGCTTTTATCGTGGAGAATAATTTAATAAAGGTGTATCCTTCTTGCTCCTCATCGGGCATTCAGGATACACCTTTTTTCTTTTAATATATAGAGGATATTACATATCTTCCAATGATAAGCAGCCCAGACGAATTTCCAGTTTCTTTAATTCAGGATATACTTGGAGCATATAGTCCACCTTCTGTTTCAAGAGACTTTCGTCATAACGGAATTTATCCTTTTTTACCTCATAGATGTCAATAATTCCATCTATTTCATTTATTGCAACGATATCTATCTCATTTCCTCCCTTTCTATCCCAAAACTGACCTATCTGGGTGTATTGTTGGCTTTCGCTCAGTTTCTGGCGGAAATAGCGTTCAAGCATAAAACCCTCTACCGTGGATATATCACGCATAATGATACGATGCAATTGGTTCAATGCGCCACTCTCTATGAAATTCTGGTATTTATAGAAGAAGCGAAACCAGAAGATGAGAAAATTGTCACTCAGGATATATCTTACACTCTTGCTCTTTGGCTTGGAGAAGATCGGGACATGGCGTTCTATCAGATTGTAGTGAGATTTCAAACGTTCCAGATATCCACCCACTTCCTTGATTCCTGTCAAAGCCTCAATCTGGGCACGAGTTACCTCACCACAGGCGATACAAGAGAGTATGGAGAAATAATTGGCATAATCCGTACCAAATTCCTCTATCAAGATATTCTTTCCTTCGTTGATGAAAGGCGAGTTTTCTTCAGTCTGCATATTGAGCATTTTCTGAGAGGTTGTCTTTCCATTGCTCATGAAGAGATTGACATACCATGCAACCCCATTGCTCAGCGTATAGAGAGTAAGCAAGTCGCTTGCTGTATAGTTAGGATTGAAGTCATGTAAAATCTCTTTGAGCACATCTGTATCGAAAGCTCGTAGATTGATGATACGATTGGCACGAGAGAACAATGGCTCTTTACTATCTTCAAAGATGCGGTGCATCAGTGAGTAGATAGAACCACTGATAATGAGATTCATCTTACTCTTACTTTTTGCCAAATCCCATTCTCTCTGCATCTCGCTAAAGATGGATGGATTGATACGTAGCCAATCCTGAAACTCGTCGATAACCAGTGTAAACGGATGGCTTTGGGAGATAAAGAGGAGTTGGTGAAACAGCTCGGCGAATGACGAATAATTGCCTAATGGCATATCTAATTTGCGTTCTGCCTCTTCCTTGAAATCTTGGCATAGCATATTTTCAGACTTTCTTGCCACAAAGAAATATAGAAGAGAACCTTCATGTCCACATCTTAGTGCTAACTCGGTTTTGCCGATACGGCGTCTTCCTACCAGTACCGTCATCTGTGCTTCTTGCTGGCTCTTTGTATAGATGTCAGCAAAGAGTGCCAGTTCTTTTGTTCTATCATAAAACTTCATATCTCATTTTTAATATTATTATCGTAACCGCCATTACCGTAATGGCGATTACTATTCTGCGCAAATGTACGATTTTCTATTGGATTATACAAAGATTAAGAACTTTATTTTGAATAGTTTAACAAAAAGGCAATTACCATCAGTATCGGGCATTCAGGATACACCTTTTTCCTTTTTTGCTTTTTCTTTTCTACTGCGGAAGACGCATTTTTCAAAATAAGTCGTCTCCTGTAACCTGTCTGTTGATCTTTCTTGCATACATATTATTATATAGTCCATGAGGGGTTGTGAGTGATGCGATTATGGAGCCCTCTGCGTGAATTAATAACCTGATTGAGCATCCAGGTGGTAGCACTTCCGCAGGCTATCAGTTTGATGTCGCTGCGGTATGACGCCCAGTCGTTCCAGAAATGTTTTCAAATTCTGATTTGCGGCTTTCTCTGAAATACTAACTTTCTGTCTTTAATTCTTTGTCTAGAACAAAGAGCATATAGAGGGGGATGTTGATGGTTTTCGAACTGTTGTTTCTCTCGTATGGCAAGAGACTGGTGCGAACCGAGCATTTGGGGGAATATTTTTCCCGATACAGTTTCAAACTCTTGGCATTCATGGTTACTCCTGCCTTTGCTTCCAGTGGATATACATCTAAACCATCAGAAATAAGGAAGTCGACCTCTGCAGTGGCTGAGGAAGACCAATAATAATTGGTTTCCAGAGTTTCTGCAAAGTTCTGAAGTTCCTGACAGACATACTGTTCTGTCAACGCTCCCTTAAACTCTTCGAAGATTCTGCTTCCTTCTAATATTACTTTCGGCGAAATCTTGCTCATTGCCCTCAACAGACCTACATCCAGTAAGAATACCTTAAACGATTTGAGTTCTGCATATGCTGAAATCGGGATGTCGGGCTTGCTGACATTGTTGGTTCTGATGATTTCACCTGCATCAGAAAGCCACATGATGGCATCCTCATATTCCCGTGCTCTGGCTCCCTCTCTCACCAGTCCATAGACAAACTTCTTGTTTTCCTTCGCCAGTTGCGAAGGGATGCTGTTCCATACATAACGGATTTTCTCGACCATATTCTTTGGCGCATGCTTGGAGAAGTCTTTCTGGTAGGCTGCTATCAGTTCCTGCTGGATGCGGTTCACCTTGTTGTAGTCTTTGCTGTCCAGCCACTCTGTAACAACAGCTGGCATACCTCCTATTATCATGTATTTTTTCAGATAATCTGTAAGGCGAGCCTCGAATACCCCCAGGTTTCTGTTTCCTTTATCGATATAGTCTACCAGCATGTTCTCTTCGTTTGCTATCAGGAACTCTTTAAAGGACATGGGATATAGATGCAGGAAATCAGTCTTTCCTACAGGGAAGGATGTGCCTTCGTGCAGGGCTATGCCTAGCAATGAGCCTGCGCAGCAGATAGCATACTCTGGTGCTTCTTCGCAGAAATACTTCAAAGAGGTGAGTGCTCTTGGCATTTCCTGTACTTCATCGAAGATAATAAGCGTTTCCTCGGGTATTATCATCTTACCATTATAGATGGAGAGCTGTTCTATAATGCGTTGTGGCGATAAGTCGCTGGCAAATATCTCTTCGAGTACATCACTCTGTTCGAAGTTGATGTAACATACGTCTTTGAAGTACTTGCGCCCAAATTCTTTCAGTAGCCAAGTCTTGCCAACCTGTCTTGCACCTTCCAATATCAGTGGCTTCCTTCCGTGACTGTTTTTCCATTTTAACAATTGGGATATAAGGAGTCTTTCCATACGCCTAAAATTAAGTTTTGGCAAATATACTAATAAACAGTGAATTACGCAAGGAAAATCACATTTTCCTAAGGACTTTTAAGCATATTTATCACATTTTCCTAAGGACTTTTCTGTTAAATCATCACATTTTCCTAAGGACTTTTAGGGGCTTAAATCGAGAATTCTGTCGTAATCTGTCTTATACGTGAAAAAGTTGTCACCTTTAGGATGGTTAAACTAAATTTGTTAC
>ENA-OPKX01000369-OPKX01000369.1-human-gut-metagenome-genome-assembly--contig:-NODE-369-length-10246-cov-1.668040_pt1 | contig 10246 bp, 6 predicted proteins | sample MGYA00241791_ERZ501709 | MGnify/ENA primary metagenome ERZ501709 (study PRJEB25962, sample SAMEA2042091) | human gut metagenome | biome: human gut; feature: human-associated habitat; material: faeces...
CGGCTGCTGCGTTGCACTCGGCACACTTGTACAGCTCGTGCTTGAGGGCGCACCCAAGGAAGAATTTAAGGAAGTACAGGACTTCTGCCTTGAGGTAGGACTGCCCGTAACACTTGAAGAGATCGGTGTTACTACACCTGAGCAGGTTAAGACTATTTCCGAGAACGCTTGTATCCCCGGCGAAACTATCCACAACCTTGCAGGTGATGTACAGCCCGTTGAGTTGTATGACGCTATTATGCAGGCTGACGCTATGGGTAAGATTGCACTCGGTAAGTAAGCAGAACACTTTATAAACAGTTTGAACCCCGCATTTCGCGGGGTTCTTTGCTTATGCGTAGGTTATTATCAACCGTGGGAATGTGAAGCTTTTATACCCACCGTCCTCGGTGCAAGCACCTCAAGCGCCTTTGCGGATTTTATAGATAGTTGCCGCACTCCGAATTAACAATACCTGCCGATTTTCTCAAGCGCGGCTATAAACCGCTTATCGTCACGGATTACATCGTATCTGTCCGACTGCATTTTATCGTATAATTCCCTGCAGTCAGTGAAATCGTAATTCTTGACCAGATTGATCGGGCTGTATTCAAGGTCATTCACAAGAAGAGATGTGTGATGTGCCTTATCGGGGAGAGTGTCTGACATTATCGCAAATTCAGCCGCTTTTTCAAAGCTTGATAACGCAAGCTCGTAATCACCCTTCGACACAGCCAGATCCGCTATATACCGATGTGTAGCCGACACCGTACAGCTGTACTTAAGATAATCACCGTTCTCAAACACAAGCTCAAACATTGAGAGCGCCTTTTTCAGAATTTTTATTCTTTCCGCGTCAGACATCGTTTCGTCCTTGTGTCCGAGGTCAGCAAGATTTATAAGCGCACACCAAAATACATTCGTATACCATGTGATTGCGCGTTTAAGATGAGCTTTCTGCTGTTCACCCTCATACAGATCCCCGAGAACTACCGTATCGGTACACCATATATTCGGAAGCTTCTTAGCATATTCTATCGCCTTTTCCTTTTCTCCGAGCCTTGAATAGATATAACAGAGCTGCTTAGTCGTGCAGTTGATAATTACACCGTCTGTGCAATGCGATAAAATGCGGTTTCCGATTTCGGCAGCCTCTCGATTAAAGCTGATTGTTTCTTCTTCGGATAATCCCCGACCGTTTTTATACCCGCAGAATGTAAGCTGGTCGACAAGCCTGAATTGAAGCTCGTAATTTGTAGGATAGGTTTTTACCGCATCACGCAAAAGCAGAATGTTCTCATAGATAAAGCCCTTTGAGCCGTTCTCATCCAACTGCGATATCAATCCTTTCAGCTGTTCCTCGCTCCTCCAATTATCCATTCCCATAAGCTCGTCAAGCGTGATCTCAAAATAGCTTGCAACAGTCGGGAGCAGTGTTATATCGGGATAAGTCGTTCCATTCTCCCAACGGCTTACCGCCTGTGCCGAAACGCCGAGAATATCCGCAAGCTGTTCCTGCGTAAGCTCTCGCTGTAATCGGAATTTCTTTAGGTTTTCGCCAAGTTTAAGCATAGTGTTTACCTCCGTATTATTCATTTGGAGCTCCTGTTAAAATAATATTCGATTTAGGCGAATTTGTCCATAGCTCATTTGTTGAGAAAAATTCAACCATAGTGAGAACCGCCGCCGACCGCTTTGCCGCTGTCGAAAAAGGAGCTGTAACGAAACATGAAAATTCCGTCACAGCTCCTTTTAAATATCAATCAAGGAAATACGAAGCTTCCATATCCGCCGTACTAAGCGCAAATGCAAGCGGGAACATCTCGAATGCCTTTCCTACGTTGTTTACGTTCTCTTCTCCCGAAAATCCCATATGATAGCGGATAGCGAACGCCTCCTCGCGAGTAAGCCGCATAAAGCCCGTTATCATATAAACGGACTTTTCGCCGTGTCCGTAAGGCAGCTTATCATCAAAGAAGTATGTAGGCACTTTTTCCCACTGCCCTGTCTGCTCATTCTTGACGTTGCGCGTACCTCTTGTGTAAACGTCCACCTTGCAAATATCGTGTAGCAGAGCGCATATCGCGATAGTTTCCTCGCTTGCCGTGAGCTTGTACATATCACGCACACGCTCGCGCTCAAGGTACGCCTTGAAGCAGTGATATACATTCAGCGAATGCTGTGCAAGTCCGCCGTCATACGAGCCGTGAAAGCGTGTGCTTGCGGGTGCTGTAAAGAAATCGCTCTTATTTACAAGATAGTCGAGCAGCTTTTCAACGCCGTCCCTGTGAACGTGCTTTGCAAAGATATCGAGTATCTCCTGCTTGTTGCTTTCTGTCTGTTCAGGTGTCAACACCTTATTTTCTGTATTAACCGGCATAAAATTCTCCTAAGTCAACAAAAGCCCCGCATGGCAGGGCTGAATGTTAAATGATACGCTTATTCTCCGAGTGCTATGCTTTCGGGGAAGATGTTTGCACTTTCGTCCTTTGAAAGGTAAGTTGTCGTTACAAAACCGTTTATGACCGCGCCGTCCGATATTGCGATAGAGCCTGCCTTGATATCACCGATTATAACAGAATCCCTGTCAAGCTGTATCTTGCCGGAGATCTCGATATTGCCCTTTATCTTGCCGTTGAGCTGGGCTACCTGAGATGTAAGGTCACCTATCAGCATAGAGTCATTTGCCATTATCGCCTGACCCTTAAGACGAACGTTGCCCTGCACGGCAGAGTTTTTCATACTGATGTTATCGCAGGTGAGGTCGCCTACGACCTTGCCGTTTATGTTGATATTCTTGGTAGTTTCAACATTGCCCTTGATGTTGCCGTCTATCTTCATATCGGCGAACGAGCGTATATTGCCGTCGATCATCGTGTTCTTTGAGATAACCGTCATTTCCTGAGTGCCGTCTGCTCTCACGCTGCCTGCAAAAGGCGTTCCGCCATAGCCCGAACCGCCGTTATCCTGTGCAAATGTGCCGCTCTGTGCATTCTGCATATTCTGTGCAAAGCCGTTATTCTGATTGCTCTGCATACCCTGACCGGGAGCATTATCCCCGATGTTCTGAGCAGCTCCGGCATTCTGATCGTTCTGCATATTCTGCGCAAAGCTGTTATTCTGATTATATCGATCATTCATATCACGCGCTATACGCTGTGAAAAATCCTGTCCCACAAATCCGCCTGCTGTTCCCTGCTGTGTGTTCTGAACGTTCTGCTCTTGTGTGCTTGATCCGAACGCCTGTGAGGGCTGTACGTTATCCTGAGCAGGCTGCGCATTCTGTGCAGGTTGTTCACCCGGCTGTGTGTCGGCAGTATCATTCATATATGCCGCAACATCCTTGACCTCTTTGCGGTTATCGGACGATCTGGGATTTGTAAGCTCCTTCATAGCCTGTGAAAAATTATCCTTGATTCCCATTGTTATCCCTTTCTTGAAATCAGAATTATTTATTGAAATTGGATCGGTTCGGTCTTCTGCGAAAGACTGCCGAATTTATATCCTTTATCTTTCAGCGCCTTGATGATATCCTCTATCACAAGTACGGTATTATCTCGATCCCCTGTGTTGTGAAACAGTATAACGGGTGTCGAAAACTCCTGTGCGTCTGCAAGTACATTTGTGTAAAGCGTTGTCCAGCCATAGCCTTGCCAGTCGTTGCTGTCCACGTTCCAATCGAAATATGTAAATCCTCTGCGGTCCATTTCCGCGATTATATCATCGCGCGTAGCCGCATTATAGTCATTTACACTGCCACCGGGAAATCTGTATATATCAGGTGCTTTTCCCGTCGCTTCAAGAACAATATCATACGCTTCCTTGAAATCGTCAAGAAACGCGTCTACCGAAGCATATATCTTTTCGTAATCATGGGAGGCGGAATGAATACCTATCGTATGTCCCGCGTCACTTATTTCTTTCAGTAACGAATAACAATACTCCGTGCGCTCGGGAACAACAAAGAATGTAGCCTTTACGTTTTCCTGCCGTAAATAATACAGCAGATTTTCTGTCAGCACCGAAGGACCGTCATCAAATGTGAGATATACGGTGTTTTTGCTGTCTTCATATTCACCGTCATATTTATCCGCATAAAGCTCCGGGTAAAGTTCAGTATACAACTTATCATCAGCACTGCTGTTTGATGTTTCATCACTGCTCTCAGGTGTACTTGCCGGCTCTTTTGTTGTGTCCGGTGTTGTTTCTGTCTGTGATGAAGCAACGGGTGTAGTCTGCACTGTAGTCTGCGCTGTAGTCGTTTCAGCGGGCTTGCTTTCGGTCACAGAAGGTTCCGCTTTATTTGTATTCTCCGCAGTGCTATCGCCTTTAGAGTCATCGGAACTTTCTGTCGCCGAAGCCGATATATCTTCCGACTGTGCCGACAGACGTGAATTGAGCCTGTCTATCTCTTCCGACTTTTTGGCATTGTCTACAGCAAAAATTATACAAAGCACCGTAGGCACGATTATGAGCAAAGCCGTAACAGTCAGTATCAGATGCTTGAAAAATCTGACGCTACCGAAATACAAGCGCACCACTCCCTTTTGACATATACCAGTATCATACTATATTTATCGTGTTTTGTCAAGTAAAGTCGAACAAAGTGAAGACATTTCCGTAAATTTTTTCTTATAATCATATAAAGTAAACCGATCAGGCATTTGTAGCTTTTTGCTAAATTCGTGTGCAAATTTTTATTGAAATTCTATAAAATGCGAAATATCGGTTGTAAAAAATGCTCAAATGTATTATAATAGTTATATTATTCAGCCCGGTTTGTGTATGCGGGCAGAGCGGAGGGTGATCCAGTGAATACCGAAGAGATAAAATGGATATCGTACTATGGCAAAGATATAAGTGCGATCAGCTGTTCTTTTCACGAAAAGTTAAATAAATTCGGCTTTTGCCTTGTTCTCGACGAATACGGCGCAGACAAATCGACAAAGGCTCAGATAAGCATACTCGATACCGTGCTTGAAAAGCAGACTCCCAATATCCTGCTGATATGCCCCAGGCATCTTATGCATAGCTGGTATCGCTCGGTAGTAACATCAAACGGCGTTGATTTCAAGATGATATCCGGTTCATCGAAAGCTATCACCTACTTCAACGAGAATATGCCGAATACATATATAATCGCAGAAGAAGCGCTTGCATCCGATAATCCTCTTATGCAGAGGTTTGCAGATGCGGGTCTTACCTGGGATCTTGTCATAATCGACGCAGGTCTCAGCACCTCAGGAATTAAATGCGACCTGTATACAGAGCATTTGCGCGCAAAGGCAGAAAAGCTTGTAATACTCAGCCCTATCCCCTGCGGCTATATGCAGAGCTATGATGAAATAAGAGGTCTTGTAAAGAGCCTGCTTGCCGATGAAAGCAAAGCGGCGGCAGTAGACAGCATAAGCTTTGACAAAAAGACTATCTGCTTTGATCCCGATACCCCCGTAATGCGCTATTTTGACAAGTCTGTATATAACGGCGAAGTGTCAAGAAACGTTACAATGCTTGAATATGAGTTCTCGCAGGATTTCATTTCAAATTCACGAAGACTCATCGATATTAAAACAGGACTCCCGCTTTACGCACAGGGCGGCAACATTTTTGAAGAATACGGTCTTGAAGCAAAAAAGACCTATACCAAGCCGTCATATAACGTAGCCGATGTTCAGGAGTTACGCGATGTCGACAAGAAGCTTGACTGTTTCCTGACAAAGCTTGACGATGTGCTCAAAGGCTCGGAGAACCGTGCTGTTGTTTACTGCGTGACAGGTTCGACTATACTGTACCTGAAAAAAGTTATTTCTGCTCTTTATCCGAATATCAACGGACTGTTAAAGATCGACAGAGGCGACATCTTCAACACAAGATACGACAACTTCACAAATGAAACCCGCGACAACGCAAGAATTGTTCTTACCGTTGACAAGATAGGTTCTATAAATCCACAGGTAAAAAACTTCACTCACATATTCAACTATGAGCTTCCCGACAGCCCCGTTATATTTGAACAGCGTGCCGCGCGGCACGGCGGAAAGAACGAACAGTCAAGAGAATTTATCATATTCTCCGACAAGAACAATCTGCTTGATTCAAGAATGCTGTCAAAGGTGCTTTTCGGCAAAATATACAAGAGCATAGTCGCAGGACTTCCCGGCAGAAATGTGCTGTTTGACATTCCGAATGCCGCACAGCTGATAACAAACGGGATAAGGGATCTGCAGTATGTATGCTCATACACAGGTGAAGTTTCAAACTGTCATGATGTGATTACCCAGTTCAAAGCCGATTATAATATCTCACCGTCAATAGATATCTCCACGGCAGTCAAGACTCACGAATATACAAAGCTGAAGCTTGATAAGATATACCGTGCGTTCGGCATCGAAAACAGGATAAAGGAAAACACTACCACCGATGAAAAGGTGCTGAAGCCCATGATAAAGGAAGCGCTTGAGCGCTTTAGCGGTTCTCTGCTCTATCTTGACGAACAGCAGCACATCGTTGCACTCGGCGGTGCAGAGCTTGAAGAGAGCCTTTACAGCGAACAGTTCCGGGCATATAAGGAGCGGTGCACCACAGATGACATTTCATCAGGTATTCGTGCCGCACAAAAGATGTTTGAAAATTTCATTACCGACAACAAAAATGCAGAGCTGCGTTTATGCGTAAATGAGCTTCCCGACACGGTAAAGATGCCTGTATTGCTTAATTCGTGGCGGTTTCTCACCGACAACTTTATGATACAGGAAACTTTCAGACAATTTATGAAAAAATACAACGAGGGAGTGATGTAAGGTGGAGGCTTTTCGTAACGAAGAAATCGCGGGACTTTTAGGCGACTTTTATCAGGCGCATGCCAACGAAAACAGCGAGGTAATGGAACAGTCGCTGATGAAGATGCAGAACCTGCTTTACACAGGTGAAGCCGACAGCACTCCGTTCAAAGACTATTTCAACTCGGTATTCGGAGGACGTACTCCGTACAACGCTTCTCTGTCGGTAAGCGACTATCCGAAAGAGTCGATAATCAGAGAGCTTTTACAAAACACATTCGGCTGTTACTATTCAGACCCGGATATCAAGGTACTGTTCAACTTTGAGCAGGACGGCGAAGTAAGGCTTACATATAACGAAGACGGTTTCACGCTTGAACAGATACTCTACTATCTGAGTATCGGCAGAAGTGACGGCGATAAGTCCCGTGAGGGTCGTTTCGGCGTAGGTTCAAAGAGCGTATTTATGAATGTCGAATGGCTGAAACTGCGTTCAAATAACTTCAATTTCAGGATCGTAAACGATGCCGGCATTCTTAAGATAAGAGAGCTTAATCTGACTGCTCCTGTATTCAAAGGTACAGAGATCATCTTCAAGGTATCGGAAGAAGAACAGGCAAGAATAAAAGAAAACCTTGTTAATCTTACTATCCACAAGGGCGAATATATAAACCTCGTTGAGTTCTGCTTTGCATTTATCAGAAAAAAACAACTCGGAAGATTCGGTGAGGCTGAAAACCCCAACCGTACCTTCAATATAGCAGTAATGGATATGGGCAAGCCCCTTGCCGTATATAAGGTTATCCGTTACCAGAAGACCCCCGATAATGACCCGACCGTGCGTTTCCTTCAGAACGGCAAGAGCGTTATCGAGTTCATCTGGCACGAAAACGAGGGCTTTGTATACCTCATTCCGTTTGCCGTGTCAGCCGCCAGACGTGATACGCTTGTCAAGGTGCTCCTTGATAAGTACAACTACTTCTCTACCTATGAGCTGACCGGTCTTATCAAATCCACAGGCGAGGATTTTATAAAGGAAAAGCTGTCGGCATTCTTCATAAGCGTACCTAACTCATATATCACCACTCACAGAACAGGCATACGCCATGAATGTGAGGAAGAGGTTTCCGAAGCGATAAACAGAGATCTCAAATTTATGATAGACAAGTACTCCCGCTACTTTGTTCTTGAACTTTTACAAAGGACAAATTCCGAGAAGTACTATATGCGCCCCAAGCACTATGTGTTTGAATTTTTCAGCAACTATCTGACGACCAGTGTAATGGTAGGCGATCTGCGCAGTGTATTCCACAACAGCATTTCGCTACTGCTCCCCGGCAAGACTGAAGCTATGCCCTACTCCGAGGTAAAGCAGCTCGGCTTCTTCTCTGTGACCGATCACGTTTCAAAGCAGGAACACGAAAGCGGTGCGGCATTCACCGAATATATTGAGGACGAACTTGTTAAAATGCGCAAAGATGTTGCGGATATGCCCGAAAACATCATAATGGCGTGCTATAACTGGATAGATGAAGAAACCGAGGAAGAGGGCAGAGAATTTTGCTACAACTTCAACTTTGACGGCAATACCTATGTTCTCGACAGCGAGAAGAACCCCGCTATCAAGGACTTTGACCTAAGTTTCGGCTTCAGAAGCATAGTAAGCCTGAAGCTCGGCAAGTACGTTATAAACGATGCTGTTGCCGATGAAGAAGCGCTTATCGGCGCACTTGGACTGTTTGACACAATGTACGGTCAGGACTACAAGATCGGAATGAGATACTTCCAGTTCAACGTTCACTACCGTGACATCACCCACAACTTTGACGTTGCACGAATGACGGTGCATAACCTCAAACGTGCTTATGACTGCATAGTTTCACACAAGAACAGCTTTGAAAATCATCAGATATATAACGAAGTCATAAATATGCTGATAAACAGCTTCACGCAGGGTAAAGATACAATGACTTTCCTGCGCGAAATGAAACAGCAAGGCAGTGACATCACACTCCAGCTTGATATCAATAAGAAATTCAGATTTGCTGCTTACGGCAAACAATTTATGATACCGAGCAGTATCACAAACGCCGATCTTCTTGAAATAATCGGCGATGTATATGCTCTTATCAACTGCGGTATGTTCAACGGACGTGTATTCGACTTTCCGTTTATGAAGTCGGGCTACTCATTTGAGAAATCATCGCTCATGAGCTTACTGCGCGAAAACAACCTCACCGATGAAAAGGTATCGGCAATTATCCCGAACCTATACATATGCGATCTTAAGATCCCTCGCATAGCGCTCCTCGGCGAAAAAGACAAGATTATCCGCATTATCGACATAAACGACCCGATAACAGAGGAAGAGCGCAACAGCATCACAAAGTATGTTGTACTGCGTGACGACTGTACAAAACCGGAATTTGCAAAGTACGTTGAATATCTGCTGATAGGTGAAAACAACAATGTTCTCAGCCAGTTCTATTCAAGCACGGAAGAGCCTAACCAGGTACTTCTCGACCAAATTCCGTACTACTACAAGCCCCTGCCGTCTATCACAGCAGACGAGCTTACATTCCTGCGTACAAAGTACAAGGCACTGCGCAGCCTTTCAAATCTCCGCGTTTACCGCAATTACTTTGCAAAGGATATCAACGGTACAATGTTCGGCTACGGCGGAACCTGCTCATGCTGCGGGTTTGAGTCCAGTATCATCAACAACTATGTTATAAAGAGCTTTGAAGTCGGGCTGTTCAAGGACGACAGAGAAGAAAAATTCAAGTTCTCTCTTTATATGTGCGCAAACGACTCATTTGCCGCAAGCGGTTGGATTATAGAAGATATCAGCATAGGCGGTATGAGCCCGTTTATATGGCTTGATGAAATCTCCACCTGCGAGGTTATCCCGCCCGAGTTCCTCCTCTGTACTATCAAGTACCGTTGCCAGCTGACATACGATATCATCGGCAGCGAAGGACGCGAAAAAGGTGAGATCGTCACAATGGAAAGCGTCAGCGACGGCGAACAGAAGACGATGGATATCATTCTTTCACCGCTTATGATGGCAAAGTGGATCGAAGATAACTTGTCGGACGAGTATGCTACAGAAAATTCCGACAACGGCGACAACAGCAATACTGAAGCATAGAATTAAATATGTAACCGCTCTGAAAACAGGGCGGTTATTTTTACGCCAAAAACAGCAATTGACGGTGCGTTCGGTTTTCTTACGCAGGATAGCACAACTTAAAACAAGTATGTCCGCTAAAAAATCCGAATAGCGGACAAGTAGCGGACATAGCACATTTTCGTGATAAAAGAAAAATCTCGCAAACGCCATAATAGGCATTTGCGAGATACATAATTGGTGACCCGTACGGGAATCGAACCCATGATTCCGCCGTGAAAGGGCGATGTCTTAACCGCTTGACCAACGGGCCGTGGAAATGGTAGCGGCAGTCGGATTTGAACCAACGACACCCTGG
>ENA-OPKX01000374-OPKX01000374.1-human-gut-metagenome-genome-assembly--contig:-NODE-374-length-10161-cov-3.923808_pt1 | contig 10161 bp, 6 predicted proteins | sample MGYA00241791_ERZ501709 | MGnify/ENA primary metagenome ERZ501709 (study PRJEB25962, sample SAMEA2042091) | human gut metagenome | biome: human gut; feature: human-associated habitat; material: faeces...
TTGATTATAAATAAATTAAATAGATGTCGTCTCGTTTAAACGGGACACTAGTGATGTTTTATATTTATTCTTGTATAGTTTTACTTGTTTGTTTCAAGTATGGTGAATCCACTACGATTTGTTGCCTAAATAGATTCACGTGGCAAAAATACAATAAATATCTGTAATATGTATGTAAGATGCTGGTGAAACGCACGTAATCGTTTGCGTGAGATTTCTCTACTTTTCTGTTCTATTTTATCAGATAATGTGTTACTTTTGCAAGCGAAAATAAGCTAATAACTTAAATTTTCAAACAAATTACAGATTAATAAACTTAAAACGTAACGATTATGAAGAAATTCTTTACTCTTATTGCAGCTGTCGCTATGGCAGCAAGTATGAACGCTCAGGGAACTTACGCAGTAGCGAAAGGTGATAAGGTGACAGCTGGTGATCAGATTACATCTGTAGCTAACATCACTCTTACTTATATTGAGAAAGATGGTACAGCTTACGCTGATGGTAAGGAGAATACTAACTGGGCTGATGCTGATTTCGGTGCTTACGTTTGTGGTAAGAACAGTGGTAAGTTGGTGTCTGGTGCAGAGCCTACTGGCTGCGCTTACAAGTTCGAGACCACAAAAGCAGGTTCTTTAACAGTAGCAGTTCAATTGAATGCAGGCAAGGGCTTCCATATCTTGGATGCAAAATTTGCTGAGGTAGCTCCAGCTTCTTATAATTTGCCAGCTGCCAAGGAGGATGGTGCTTCTCAGGAGTTCACACAGAACGACAAGGGCGAGAACATTGTTTCTGCAAAGTCTAATGGTACTGTAACATTCAGCGTTGCTGAGGGGGGTACATATTATGTACTCGCTGCTGGTACTAAGATGGGCTTCTACGGCTTCAGGTATGTGACAGACACATCTACTGGCATCTCTGATATCCAAGCTCCAAAGTCTTCTAAGGATAGCGCAACATTCAATCTCTTAGGTCAGAAAGTTGCAAATGATGCTAAGGGTATTGTTATCAAGAATGGTAAAAAGTTCATTAATAAATAATTTCCTTTTGAAAGCGTAAAAAGGTCAGTCATAGGTTTAAGGATATAGTTTAGTTACCCCTGTCGGCAATATGCTGGCAGGGGATTTTTTTTGTTTTATCTTGCGGGATATAATCTATTTCTTTCTGCGACTTGGTATTGTTCCGACAAGGTTATCCTATTTGATAACCTTGTCAGTCTTTATTGTCCCATTCGCCAATTCTATCTTTCTGATGTTTACTCCTTTATTGGGAGTAGGTAACTTTGTCCCATTCAGGGTATAGTAAGTGATGGATTTGATGGCGCTATTGCCTACTTCCTGGTTATTCTCTATCTGAGAAATGCCGGTGGAAACGGTAGTTGGATAATACTCATCTACTCCTGAAAGGGCATCCTGGTTTTCTACCTTCATGATATTCTCTACCAGAGAGTTGGCATAGACTTCGATGTTTGTATAATAACCCTTCTCGTCGAGCGAGTAGGTGAGGGCATCAGAAGCGTCGTTTGGATTCAGACCGTTTGCTTTCTCCCATTCATCAGCTATGCCATCCTTGTCTGTATCAAAGTCTGCAGGACGTGTGCCGGTTCCGAAGTTTGCTTCCGTATATCCTTTTACATCTGATACCTTGTCGATGATACCTGGAGAGTTGGTGATGCTACCTTTGTAAGTAGCGGTACCCGTCTTGGCTTCTTCCATGTATCGAGCATCTATTTCGTCGCGATAGAAGGATGCTCCCACATAGGCTAAAACCTTTTCGTATGCTTCGGCAGCAGAGTGGGTGGTTACTTGTCCTGTTGGAGCTGGTTCATCCATCTTAATCTTGACGCACGACTTGCCGCTGATGGTGGTATGAGCCACAGCATCGCCATAGAAGTTGTTGGCATCCGGACTATAGTATTCACCGTTTAGGCTTGGAATGCCCTTGTCATAGCTGACACCTTTCCAGTCTTTATTAGCAGTTTTCGAGCCTTTGGTGGTCTCGGTCGTATTACCATTAATATAATAACGGCTGGTCATGTCGTATAATTCTGGATGTTTTTTGTCGGAGTTGCTCTGTGTAGAAAGTGTGACAAGGGTGATACGGTCCTGGTTTCCCCGTACGCTTCCTGCGCTTATATCTACTTTGAGTCCATTCAAAGTTGTACCTTTCAAACTATGGCTGGGACCAGCCTTGTAGTAGTTGTTGACGATATTGATCTGTCCGCCACCAGGACCGCCATAGCAGGTTCCTTGAGCATTATACATCACGCAGTTGCGAAAATCGACGTTCTCTGCCTGCACGGCGTTCTGCCATTTGTAGGTGCTGTATTCCTTGTTGGAAGTATAGCCTGTCCATCCATATCGTGCACCATTGAAACGAGGGCCACGGTTCATGAGATGAGCTACGAAGTTGTGGTGGAAACTTGCCAGCTTACCACCCCAGATGCCGCCATAGCCGTGTGCTCCTTTGGAGTGACCTGGATTGGTGAGGCTTTCGGCTACAGTACACCACTGCATGGTGAAGTTGTTGTTGTCATAGAACGAAGCCACCTCGTCGATACTCCAGCTGAAGGAGCAGTGGTCGTAGATGATGCCGGTCTTGTTGCGCTGCCATGTGGCATCAGCTCCGTCGTTGATGTTCTTCTCCTGTCCACGGCGAATGCGAAGGAAGCGGATGATGTTGTTGTTGCCCGGTTGAACCGTATAATAGCGCAGGGTGATGCCTGGTGAAGGGGCTGTCTGTCCGAGAATTGTGATATTGTCTGCGAATTTAAGGTCAGACTTCAGCGCAATCACTCCCGCCACATCGAAGACGATGATCTTATTGCCCGACTTGACTGCCTCTCTGAAAGAGCCGGTTCCGCTGTCATTGAGATTCGTTACGTGTACGATTTTGCCGCCTCTACCACCTGTTACGTATCTTCCGTGACCTTCGGCTCCAGGAAAGGCAGGGGCTTGTGCCATGGATGCTGCGCTGATGAGCGAAGCAGCCAATAGTGTAAAAACTTTCTGTTTCATTTGTTTCAGTATGTTATTTTGTTAGATTCTTTTTATCTGATAATTTGTTTTGAAACTAATATATTGACAAAGTTAAGCATAAAATATGTAATAAGTGGAGTTTTCCTTTTCTTTTATATATTTTTATGACAAAATGGGCCTTCTTCATGGTGTGATTGAATGTAGAGAATAAAAAATCCCAGTTTCTCGTCTGTTACAACGTGAAACTGGAATTTGATGTTAGGGGATCTGATAAATGGAATTGTATCCTATCAGATTATTTTGTTTACTTTTACTTCTGGATAAACTTCTTGCCAGCCTTAATAACGACACCCTTGTATTCCTTACCTACCTTCTGACCAGCGAGGTTGTAAGCAGGAGCATTAGCATCAGCTGCCTCGGTTGTAATGTTGTTGATACCTGTTGGTACAGGAGCAGAGATTGGAGCAAGTTCTTTAATGATGTTATCGCTCAACTTAGCTGTGACTAAGATACCAGTTACGTCAAAACCTTCACCATCTGTGATGCTTGTCTTGGTTTTGAACTTGTCGTAAATCATAACTTTATCAGTACCATTTGTAAGATATTGATTAGTATAAGTTCCTGCAGTTTCAGATATTATATTGGCATTCTCTACTGTTACAAGATCGCAAAGATATTTATTTGATGTGAGGTCTGCTACTGTAACCTTAGTAGGAACTGCGGCTTCACCATCAGTAATAGTTAACTTTTTAGCAGATGTATTTGCGGTCTTTGTAGCCTCAGGCAACTCGTTGAAAAGAGAGTATGTAACCTCTACAGTACCATTGATTACCTGATTTACATTTAATTCCAAATCTGTATTGAAGAACTGAATAGCTCCTGAAGCATCGCGAACATAGTACTCTGTGTTTGTTGCGCCTGATTTTGTCGTGTAAACGTTCTTGTAAAATACTTGTGCATCCTTGAGAGTTAAAGTGGCAGTTGTTCCACTTGCCAAAGCCTTGAATGCAGCTATGTTTGCTGCTGTTGGTGTTTCTGTAGGTTTTGCAGTACCTTTTTTCCAGATTAAGATCTTCTGGATTTGGTCGTTATAAGCATTTGTCACCTTTATGATATACTCAGTATTTGCAGCTTGATTGTCTGCTTTGATCTCATATTCGTGGGTTCCTTTGGCGCTTTTTGTTTCTGTGCTTACAGCAGTATTGCCAACAAAAATGTTTCTAGTAGTTTTTCCCGATGCTCCAGCTGCTCCAATAATGTCAATTCGCTCTACGTCAAAATTGAATTTTGGCAGGGTAATAGTTGCATCTTTTTTGCCATATAAAAGAGCACTGTTAGAAGATAACCAGTAATAAGCTGTTGGGGCTTCTACGGTAATGGTGTATGTGCCATTAGAAAACTGTGCAGCTTTTGTTGCTCCATTTTTATTTCCATCAGGAAATTTCCAGGTTGTGTTGTTAGTAAAGTCCAAAGTTACTTCTTGTGCAAAACTGACATTGCAGATAAATGCCAATACGGCGATAAATGCATAGCGTAAATAATTCTTCATAAACTTAAAGATTTAAAATTAGTAATATAGTTGATTATCTCTTGTGAAAGTCCTAACACCCACATGATGCCGTGTAAGAACATCGAATGGGTTGTATTCCTAAACACAATGCAAAGATAGTAAAAATATGAATTGGTTGTTTCAAAAAACGTATTAAAATTTGATGAATATACCAAAAAGCACCAAAAAAGGTGGAAAAGAACATTAATAAGTCCTTTTCCACCTCAGTATTTTCTAAATTTTCTGTGTATTACAACTCTCCTGTGCGTTCAGGTAGCTCTATATCAGCAAGCTATTCTGCCTTTAGTCCCTGCTGTTCCATCTCCAAACTTGCCCAGATAAATGGACCTACACCCTTAGGGTCATTGTCACGGATTGGTTCGCTCATGTAATATTCAAAGCTTCCGTCACGCTTATAGTTTGGCTTCTTTACGTATGGACCATCGCCAGGACCGAGACCGCTTACACTGCAGCACTTGGTCAGACTGATGGTCTTGTTAGGGTTCACCTGGATGAATTCCTTCAAGATTCCCTTGTAAGCCTTGATGCCGGCATCACGATATTGTTCTGCGAGGTAACCCTTGCGATAACCCTTCAGGAGTACATAGGCAAACATGCTGGATGCTGTACTCTCCAGATAGTTGCGAGGATCCTTTACGTCCATCACATCATACCATACACCGGTTTTCTTATCTTGATACTTCACGACACTTGCCATCGCCTTGTTGAGCAGTTCGATCACTTCACCACGGCGGGCATAGTCCTCTGGCATAGCATCGAGACATTCTGTCATTGCCATCACATACCATCCCAAGGCTCTTGCCCAGGTATGCTGGCTCTTTCCATTTTCCTTGTCAGCCCAGAACTGCTGATGAGTCTCATCCCAAGCATGTTTCCAGAGCTGAGTCTTCTCATCGTATGTACGCTTGTCAGTCTTGATCATCTGGTCAACGGCATCATCGAGGTATTTCTTTGCCTTCTTTGGTTTCATGGTCTGCACCGCATAGTTGCAGTAGAAAGGCAAGCCCATAAAGATACCGTCGAGCCAAACCTGGTTGGCATAGATAGCTTTGTGCCAATAAACACCTTCCTTGGTGCGAGGCTGCTTCTGTAACTGCTTGAAGAGTGTCTTCAGTGCCTTGTCGGTACCCTCAGAAGGGAAGAGGTTGTGCATACGGAGGATGAATTTAGCCGTGCGAACATTGTCGAGATTGAAATCCTCGTACTTGTACCCAGTGATATTGCCCTGTTCGTCAATCATCTTGGCAGGGTATTCCTTCAGGTAGTTGAGGATAGCCTCATTGTTGGCTTCAGCATCCTTGCCCTTGAAAGTGCTCTTTTTGTCCTTATAATATAAATAGGTGTCAAGCATACCTTCCATCTCGATGCCCATCACGTAGCTCCACTTAGGTTTGCTGCTGAAATCGAGCAGGTATGGATGAGCCACACGGCTCATCTCGCTATGGGTAAGCCACTCGCTGTATGCCTGATATGGACGGTCTTCCTTGTTGAGAACGAGGGAACCGTTGATGATGAGATTGTCGAACTTCACATCACGGGTCTTGCCGGTAATCTTGACAGGCTGTTTGATGACGCCATCAAACTTACAGTTCTTGACGGTGATATCAGTTACGTTCTCTACCTGGTCGCGACCAACGATGAGCACACCATAGTTGCTCTTCTTGCAGGTTACATTTTCCACATACACCTGAGATACGCTTGGTTCAAAACCGCGATAGCAGATCTCCTTTGGCTCGTAATCGAGGTTGATCTTTACGACAGCTTCCTTACATTGCCCCACAGTGACGTTGCGCATGTTGATGTTCTTGATGACACCACCGCGGCAGTTGTTGGTCTTGATGCGCAGGATGCGGTCGAGGTGAGGAGAGTCCATTTCGCAATCTTCTGCATATACATTCTCGCATCCGCCAGAGATTTCACTTCCGATAACCACACCGCCATGTCCATCTTCCATCTTACAGTTGCGGATGATGATGTTCTTGGAAGGTTGGTTCCAGAGACGACCATCATTGTTGCGTCCGCTCTTGATGGCGATACAGTCATCGCCGGTATGGAAGATACAGTTCTGGATGAGCACATTCTCGCAAGCCTCAGGGTCGCAGCCGTCACCATTAGGACCTTCATTCCAGATGGTCACACCATCTACGGTGATGTTCTTGGAGAGCAGAGGATGGATAACCCAGAAAGGAGAGTTGAGCATCTTGACACCCTGGATGAGGATGCGCTCAGAACGTACGAAGTTGACGAGCTGTGGGCGCAGACCCTGTCCCTTACCAAATTTTCTTTCGTCGAAAGGCACACCGTCTTCAGCCTGTTTCAGCAATTTGGCACGTGAGCCGAGTCGCTGTGCTTCCTTGGTTATGCCTTCCTGATAACCGAAACGTGGATGCCCATTCATAGGCCACCAGGTCTCGTTGTTACCACCACCGTCGATGGTACCCTTACCCGTGATGGCGATGTCAGTTACCTTGTAGCCATAGATGCATGGAGAATAGTTCCAGCAAGCCAGACCTTCCCAAGAAGTACGGACGAGTGGATAGAGATTGGTATCGAAAGCGAATTTCAGCGTTGCACCTTCCTCGAGAACGAGGTTGACATGACTTTTCATTTCGATGGCACCTGTGTTCCAGGTTCCTTTCGGTACAATTACCTTACCGCCACCTTTTCTGGAAACCAGAGAGATGAGTCGGTTGATAGCCTTCTGGTTTTGGGCTGCAGACGCATTGGTCTTGGCACCAAAAGAAGAGATGACAAACTGGCGCTCATGAAGTTGAGGCTTTAGAATACTTTGTTCGATCTGCTTGTACTCCTGTTCGTTCCATCCCGATGCAAAAGCGAGGGTAGGGAAGAGTAGTAAGGCAAGCAGCAACGTTTTTAAGTGTTTCATGCTTGTTGTTCTGTTTGTAGATTTATATTAAATTTTGATTTGGCTTGGTTTAGAACCTTATCTTTTATAAAGATACTGCAAAGATACGATTTTATTTTGTAATGTACACGCACACAATGTTAAAAAAGTAATTTTGCCTTAAAAAAGTTTGGAGATAATCGGAAAAAGGCGTATATTTGCACCCGTAATACTTTAAAGCCGTTTGCTTCAAAGTATTCATTTTTGGTTGGCTACGTCCTGTAACCAACCTTTTTTATGTTAAAATTTTGGTGGTTTCTCAGAAAATTATTATCTTTGCCAACGATAATTAACTTATATTGTGCAATTCTTAAAAAAATAGCCTATTGATAAGACATTTACTTAATTAAAAATAAAGGATTAAGAAATGAGAAATCTACAAGATTTGACCGACGAGGAGTTGGCCCTTCTTTATGTCGAAGGTAACAATCGTGCCTTTGACTTGCTGCTTTCGCGCAATGAAGTGAAGTTGTTTACATACATCATGTTCTTTGTGCGTGATCAAGAGGTGGCTAATGACATCTTCCAGGAAACGTTTTTGAAGGTGGTAAGCAAACTTCAGAACCACGAATATTCTGCAAACGGAAAATTCGGAGGCTGGTTGTTGCGTATTGCTCATAACGTCATGATGGATATGTATCGTGGTCAGCGCTATAAGTATGTCGTAGAATCGAAAGACGACAATGATCTGTCTAATATCAGTGGTGATGATTTGTTGGAAGCAAATGCAGAAGTTAATTTGATTAATATCCAGATTCTTTCTGATGTCAGAAAGATGATGGAGCAGTTGCCTATTTTACAGCGTGAAGTAGTGTATATGCGCTACTATCAGCAACTCACATTCAAGGAAATCGCTGAGGCTACAGGTGTAAGTATCAATACCAGTCTCGGAAGAATGCGCTATGCTCTTCTCAATCTTCGCAGAATGGCTAAGAAGCATGACGTATATCTTCAGTTAGACTAGTATTGGATATTTTATTTCCGGAGGCTTAATCCTCTGGCTGTTTCAATTCTTTGAGGGCATGGATGGTGGAAATAGGATCTGTGCTCTTAAACACATAACTTCCACTTACCAGTACGTTGACTCCTGCTTTGGCCAGGCGTGGGGCTGTTTCTGCCTGTACGCCACCATCTACTTCGATGAGGGCGTTGGAGTGTGAATCCTTGATGAGTTTTCTCAGTCTTTCCACCTTCTTGATGGTGTTCTCGATGAACTTCTGTCCTCCGAAACCTGGGTTTACACTCATCAGCAATACCATATCTACATCGCAGATGATATCTTCCAGTACGCAGACTGGAGTAGATGGATTCAGCGTGACACCCGCTTTCATGCCAGCCGCATGAATCTGCTGGATGATACGGTGCAGGTGGGTACATGCTTCGTAATGTACATTCATCATCATTGCACCAGTCTTGGCAGTCTGCTCGATGTATTCTTCCGGATGTACTATCATGAAATGCACATCAAGAGGTTTCTTGCAAACCTTGGCTACGGCTTCAAGAACAGGAAAACCAAAAGAGATATTGGGCACGAATACCCCATCCATAATGTCCATGTGGAGCCAGTCGGCTTCACTCTGATTAATCATTTCAACTTCGCTTTTCAGATCCAGGAAATTGGCTGAAAGCAAAGATGGTGATACCAATGTCTTCATATTTTGAGTTCGTTAGTTAAGACAGTACACCTCGTACTTACCATTCCTCTTAATCGTTCGATAGGTGTATGCTATCTGTTTGATAATGCTGATCGTCCTTTTGGATGGTCTCATTTCTTCGGAAGTAAAAACTTGCTTCATAGGCGTTACTGTTATGATAGTTAATATAATGATACTAAGATTCAGTTTATTTCTTCATCTTTATTAGTATAACGAAAGATTTTCTACTTTATTACATTTGAAATGTATTTTTTTATCAACTTGACTCTTGCCTTATTATATATAATAATGTATAGTGGCTTGAAACACTTGATTTTACCCCAAAAAGTAGCTTTTAATTACTTATTTCTGTTAAATTCTAAAATTTTTCGCCAAAAAGTTTGTAGTTTGATAGAAAAAATGTACTTTTGCAATTGAATTTAAAAATAAACAATATGATGACAACATTCGTATCTTCAACAGCATGGTGGTGGCGTATCTCAAGATTTAAAAAGTCGTGAGACGATAAGCCGTGCGTGGATATGAATCCATGATATAATTAAGGCCTGCCGTACTTACGACAGGCCTTTTTTCATATATTTACCTCAGGAATGGGGGATTGGGAATAGAAAATTAAAAAATAAAATATAGGAGAATAAACTATGGAAATGAAGGACATTTTGAACAGAATGTTGAATCACGAGGAACTTTCCCGTGAGGAAACCAAGAACATCATCGTGGGTATCACCAAGAGTGAGTTCCCTGAGGAGCAGATTACCGCTTTGCTTACCGGTTTGCAGATGCGAGGCGTTACCGTAGATGAACTGTTGGGCTTCCGTGATGGTATCTTGGCTACCGGCGTTCCTGCCATCTTAGATTGCGACCGATACATTGATGTGGTTGGTACAGGTGGCGACCGCAAGAATACTTTCAATATTTCTACTACCGCTTGCTTCGTCATTGCTGGTGCAGGTTATAAGGTTGCCAAGCATGGTAATTATGCGGCTACTTCTGTGAGCGGTGCTTCAAATGTCATCAAAAACCATGGTGTGCAGTTTACTGATGATTTGGATA
>ENA-OPKX01000383-OPKX01000383.1-human-gut-metagenome-genome-assembly--contig:-NODE-383-length-9942-cov-2.718418_pt1 | contig 9942 bp, 9 predicted proteins | sample MGYA00241791_ERZ501709 | MGnify/ENA primary metagenome ERZ501709 (study PRJEB25962, sample SAMEA2042091) | human gut metagenome | biome: human gut; feature: human-associated habitat; material: faeces...
ACCGCTCTCGCAGGTAGCCTGCGCCTGTGCGCCGACGGTGACGACCGTGGTGAGCAGTGCCGTCAGACACACTCTTGCCTATCGGCCGCCGAGCGGCCGAATGAGAGGTTTAGTTAGACTTTTGTTCATACTGTTCTTGAATTAGATAGGTGATGGTTTGTATCATATGTTTAACATGTTTAACATGTTTATGTTTATGTTTATGTTTATGGATTGATGTCACGCCTTGCCCGCCGCGCCGGTTGTTAGATTGCTATATTGCCACATTACCACATTGCTATATTGCTACATTTTTGCATTTTTATAGTGCTGCTTTTTCACATATTCCTTTCAGCCGTCAGGTTCCTTTCCGACCGGTTCATAATCATACGTGCTATCATTCGTAAAGATAAAGGAAAATCACAGAAAAACTACCATTTTGGACAAAAAATAATCTAATCTGACCTTTTGCATCCACCCCGTGCTGCTCCAATCGGACGTAAAAAAATACACAGAATACGCTGCCAGAAGCCTTCCGGTGAGGGCTTCGGGCGCAATTCTGTCTTGGGACAAGGGCTGGGGAACGGCGTTGTGGGCACTCTTGTGACAAAGGCCGGAAAAAGGACTGTCCACCTGCAAAAGTGACACCTATCAAGCCTACCAACCCTCTCAACCCTATCACCCTCTTCCTTCCGGATGCGTGCCTCCGGATGCCTGGATCCGCTAGCGATATCTGAAATAATACAAGGCTATATTGGCACAAATTATTAAATTTGTAGTCTACATGATGACTACGAATTAATAATTAAACATATATTGTTATGAAAAGAGTGTTTCTTGTCCTTATGACAGCATTGCTGGCGCTGCCTTTCAACGCTGCGGCGAAGAGCGGCAAGCCGGCTGACATCAATGTGATCTCCTACAACATACGGGTCGGCAAGGCCAACGACGGCACCAATTCCTGGCAATACCGCTACCCGGCCTCGGCGATGATGATCATGGATCAGAAGCCGGACATATTCGGTCTTCAGGAAGCTCTTGATTTCCAGTTCAAGTACCTTGAGGAGTACTGCCCTGGCTACAAAGGAATCGGCGTAGGCCGTGAGGACGGTCGGAAGGAGGGCGAGATTATGGCCATCTTCTACAACAAGAAGACCATCAAGCTGATCAAATGGGGGACTTTCTGGCTCTCCGAGACACCGGAGAAGCCTTCGAAAGGTTGGGACGCGGCCTGCTTCCGTTCCGCGACCTGGGCGCTGATGAAGGACAAGGCCAGCGGCAGGAAGTTCTACTACGTCAACACCCATCTTGACCATGTCGGCTGGGAGGCCCGCAAGAACGGACTTAAGCTGATCGTTGACAGGATCGCCGAGATCAACCCGGAGAACTACCCGATGATCCTGACTGGCGACTTCAACATGAGAATCGAGCGTCCTGAGTTCGACGACCTCAAGAAAGTCATGCGGAACGCGCGTGAGGTGGCGTTCAAGACAGACCACCACGGAACATTCAACGATTGGGGCAAGGCTGCCGACGACGAGATCATCGACTACATCTGGTTCAAGGGATTCAGCAGCTGCACGGAGTACGAAACCATCACAAAGCCTTACATGAACAGGGCCTACGTCTCCGACCATTATCCGATCAAGGCCACCTTGATCTTCTAGGTTCAAAGCCCGTGAAGGGGAAGTAAGAATATTCATAAAATTTTGTCATGAAAAGATTGATTGTGAGCGCATTGGCTGCCGCTCTGGCTGTTTCCGCCCTTGCTCAGGGCACCTTGAGGCAGGCGACTCCGGAAAGTCACGGCATGGATTCGGAGAAGCTGGCGCAGGTTGACAGGGTCATCAATGACGCCATCGCGGCCAAAGAGATTCCCGGAGCCGTGCTCTCTGTCGTCAGGGGGAACGACATCGTTTATCTGAAGGCCTACGGCAACAAGTCCGTGGTACCGACGGTGGAGCCGATGACGACCGAAACGATGTTCGACCTCGCCTCCGTCAGCAAGTGCGTCGGCACAACTCTCTCATTCATGCAACTGATAGAGAACGGGTTGGTCAGGCTCACCGACAACGTGGACAGGTACATTCCCGGCTTCAGGCCATGGACGGATCCCGAGAGCGGCGAGACCGTCAGCATCACGATACGCGACCTACTGACCCACACCTCCGGTCTGACTCCCTACATCAACACGAACTCCTTTGTCAATGAATATGGCGGGAACACCCCCGACAGACTGGAGGAATTCATCGCCACGAAGGTCAAGAGAAACTTCCGCCCAGGAAGCGACTTCATGTACAGCTGCCTGAATTTCATTACCTTACAAAGAATCCTCGAAAGAGTCACGGGAGAGAGGCTTTATGAATATGCCCAAAGACACGTCTTCGATGTTCTCGGACTGAGGCACACGTGCTATTTCCCTTTGATCTACGATCCTGCTGTCGGCGACTCCGCCGGACTGGCGAGGCTCTGCGCCCCGACCGAGGTCCAGGCTGACGGGAAGCCGCTCATCGCCCAGGTCCACGACCCGATGGCGCGCAGGATAATGGGCGGGAACTCCGGCAACGCCGGCGTGTTCTCCAACGCCGAGGATCTGTCTGTGGTCTGCGCCGCCGTCATGAACGGTGGTGTCCTCGTGGACAAAAAGGGCAGGACCCTAAAATCCACAAGAATACTCAGCCCTCTGACAGTCAGACTGATGGCCACAATCCCTCCACAGAACGATCCTTCAGTGGGCCGGGCCTTAGGCTGGGACAAGAAGAGTTCGCACAGCGGTCCGCGCGGCGACCTTTTCAACCCTGAAACCACTATCATGCACACAGGCTACACCGGCACATCCATCGTGATCGACACCGAGACCAAGACAGCCATAATCCTGCTGACCCACCGCGTACATCCCGAAGACAAAGGCAGCGTAGGCCGCCTCCGCGCCCTTGTCGCCAACATCGTCGCCGGATCGATCAGGTAGACTGAAAGACTTTCAAACAAATCAAATCAGCTTCTTAGTCCTGTCTCAAAGTCTCAATCCTCTCCGGAGACAGCCCTGTGGCAATCCCAATCTGTTCAACCGGAATGCCTAACGACAGCATAGACTTAGCAACTTTCTCTATACCCTTCTCTATACCCTTCTCTATACCCTTCTCTACGCCTTCCGCCGTGCCTTGCTCGACACCGGCCTTAAAGCCTTTGCGGTAGCCCTGCTGCTCGGCACCTTTGATGTACGGGTGCATCTCTTTTTCTGTCATCATATCGCTGAAATAGTTGTCAATCTCCTGGTCGTCAAGGCCGCTGACACGCATCGCCCGTTCCAACCTCTCAAACTCAGCGTCTTTCTCCGACCTCGACTTCGCAAATATAGCGAAATTTCTGAATATCCGGCACCATGCTGCCACAGGACTGTCATATTCATCAGTGTAGCGCATTATCCTCGGCAACTCCAACAGATAGAACGACATACGGTCTCCGAACGGCTCGGCCGTCTCAATCTCACGCAGTCTGTAATGGTACAGGATCTTTCCCTCCGGCGAGTTCGGATGCTCGTCCTCGTAATTCATTATGCAAATGACCTTGACGGGCGCAAGGACATACTCCTCATCCCCGCGCTTCACCTGTCTGGTCACCAGCCTTGAACCATAAAAGAGCAGACGGTCGCGCTGGTCGAAACGCGACGTCCTCTGCATCTCGACCAGAATCGTCCCGCCCGGTGTACGGCAAAGAAGGTCGAAGAGTATCCTCTTGTCCTGCGGAGATATCTCCGTCAGTTCCGTGTTCCGGAACTCAACCGACATGATGTCCTCCTGAAGGATGTCATTGAGGAGCCGGACAAGCAATTCAGGGTGGTTCTGGAACAGATACTTGAACGCCCAGTCGCAGGTCAGGTCAAGATACTCCGGCGTGGCGAGCCGCTGTGCGTAGGCATCCTTCTCCTCGTCGGTCATCCCGATGAACCGCCCGTCGTTCTCAATCAGTCTACGGCAGTGGCGGTAGCGTTTAAGGTACTGCTCCTCCTCCGATGCCGCGTCCGGGCAGTCAGCGGCTTCCTGCCCATCCACGGTCCTTTGGTTAACACCCTCATGTTCAATGGTCTCTTGGTTAATGGTAGTCTGGTCATCGGCCTTCCGCCTGACGGCCTCGTTTCTCTCTGAAGTCTCCATAGTTGAAGTGAATCATGTCTGTTTGTCAAAATGTCCCGCGATTCCTCCCGGAACACGACCGCAAGTTAGGCATTCCTAATGAAAGGAAACAGAAAGAAACATATAGAATTCATAAAAAACAGAAATATTTTCGGTGATACCCCCGAAGAAACCACTCCTTGAGGCTTCATTGACACGGTCGCCACCTTCGACAAAGCGCATTTTTATCATAAAATGATTATCATAAAATGATAAAATGTCATATTTACAATGTAAGACATTATAACTTTGATAGATACATCAATCACGACAGGGTACGCCGGAGTCCAATTTTTTTTGCGGCAGGGTCAAAGGGACAAGCGGAGTATCAGATCAGTTCGCGGAGGATCTCGTCGGAGGTGAAGAGGCGGGATTCGGGGATGCGGATGCTGCCGCCTTGCTTCTCAAGGGCACCTTCACTCAAAAGGGAATTAATGACCGCGCGGTCGGCCAATGAATATAGTTCCGCGGCTTCCAAGCCTTTGTCGGTGCGGAGGGAGAGCATGATCCTCTCTACTCTGATGTTCTCGGGCGAAAGGGTCTCGGAGGTTCTTGAATATGTCGCCGGGGAACCGTCCGTACTTCTGTGCGGAAGTTCCTGACTGTTCCAGGAGCGGATGTCGCCGGTCAGTGAATGGGCGCCTGGGCCGAGGCCGATGTACGGTGCCCGGCGCCAATAGGCGCTGTTGTGGACGGCTTCGAAGCCGGGCTTTGCGAAATTGGAGATTTCGTAATGATGGTAGCCGGACCGCCCAAGACATCTGCACAGGATGTCGTACTGCCGGCGACATTGTTCCTCGGAAGCCTCAACGTAACGCCCGTCGGCTACCATCTTGGCAAGGGCGCTTCCTTCCTCTATTGACAGTTGGTAGGCCGAAATATGCTCTGGAGAAAGTTCCAAGGCCTTTTCGATCGTGTCTTTCCAGGTCTCGTCCGTCAGTTGGGATATGCCAAAGATCAGGTCAATGCTGATGTTCCGGACTCCGCTTTCGCGAAGGATATGGAAAGCCTTGACGGCATTCCCTGCATCGTGGCGGCGGTTCATCCAACGGAGAATGTCATCGTTGAATGACTGGATCCCCATGCTGACCCTGCTCACACCCAAGGCAAGAAGTCCGCGGACATATTCACGGCCTTTTTCCACTATATCTTCGGGATTCACTTCAACGGTAAACTCATCGAAGAGTTCTGTCGGGGTGGTCACTTCGACAGGCTCAGTGACCAAAGAAAGCCGTTCAGTCTGGGAAACCGCACCGACAATCCGTGACAAAACATCAAGAGGAAGCACCGATGGGGTGCCTCCTCCTATGTAGAGAGTGTTGACCGCTCCGGGAGCGGACATATTCATGCAAATTTCCTCCCTTCGATCGTTGACTTCCTTCAGGACCGCGTCCGCATATTCATTGAAAGCCCGCCCGCCGCGACAGATTTCCGAATAGAAGTCGCAATAGGTGCAGAAACTTCCGCAGAAAGGGACATGGAGGTAGATCACGGGTTAGCGGAGCAAGAGTTCGGTCTTGCCGAGGAAAGCCTGGGTCGTGTAGGCCTCAACCGTGTAGATGCCAGCCTGATAGGAAGGGATGTCGTTCAGGTAGATGCTCAGCTCGACCTCCTTTCCTTCGTAGTCCACCTGACGGGATGCGGATGCGACCATCGTCTGTCCGTTGAACGTGAACGATGTCTGGTTGCTGTTGGTCAGGAGAATCCCGTCCGGATCCTTCACGCGCAGGTAGACTCTCACCGGACCCCTCGGAGCCAGATCGTTCTCGACCAGACTCAGCGAGGCCAAGAGCCTTACCACCCTGCTGCTGCGGTCAGTAACCTTGTCGGAACCGTTGTAGGCGGCGACGCTCAGTCCCCTTGACTTGATCACGGAACCGGCGGCCACCTGACCGGAAAGGTTCTCGACCTGTCCCTTGAGGTCAGCGTTCTCCGCACGGCTCTCCGCGGCCTCGCGGCGCGCGGCGGCGGCATCGGCTGTCAGCTTGTGGTTCAATGTGTTGAGCGAGTCAATCTGCACTATGTAGTTTCTCATGATGCTGCGAAGGGTTCCGAGTTCCTTCTCGTACTGACGCATCTTGCGACGGTTCGTGGCCTCGGTCTTCTGGATCCTCTCTATCAACTGGTTGACCTCTTCCTTGGAGGAGTCCAGCTGGCTGTTGATCGATGCATAGTCAGATGAAAGGCTGTCGTAGTCTCCCTTGAGGGCGATCATCTGCTGGGTAAGGTCCTCCTTCTCAGCGTTAAGGTCCTTGACAAGGCTGGACTTTGAGAACCAAATGTAAGCAAGTCCCGCGGCGAGCAGCACCGCCACAGCCACAAGAGCCCACATAGTTTTCTTGAGGCTTTCATTCTTTCTTTCCTGCTCTTCGCGCTCACGGCGCTCCTGGATAGGATCTATTTCTGCCATAATCTTCCGATTTAATGTTTAACGACACAAAAATAACAAAACTATTTCATATCTTTGTTTGGTTAGCAAAAATCGGACTATTTATGAAATACTTTGTAAGATCCGTCAAATACTTTTTCTATTTCACCTTCCTGTTCGTGGTCATCATGGCGGCCCTGGTGCTTATCGGAGTAGTCAAGCCGGATGTCAGCCTGATGTTCAGGGACGGCTACAAGTCACTGTGGCAGATTGCGTTGCTGTTCGCATTCGTGTCGGCATTCTACCCGCGGTTCGGGTTCATCAAAAGATCCGCAATAATCAACGGCGAGTTCTCCGACATCCGTGGCGGGATTATTGAATATATGGAAGCGCGCGGCTATCGTCTCGAAAGCGAGAACGGCGAGAACATAACCTTCCGACTCCGCTCGAAGTTCAGCGCCCTGGTCAAGATGATGGAGGACAGGATCACGATGACCCGCGAGATGGGTGGCTTCGAGGTCGAGGGACTCACCAAGGAGGTGGTGCGGATTGTCGGCGGCCTGGAGTACAAGTTCCGCGCGGCCGACGAGGACTGAGACCCCTCCGCAAGCGAGGAAAGATGAGCTATGAATATGTCAGCGTGGCGCATGAGCGTCACAAGCACATAACTATAAACCTTTAATATTCAAAGACTATGGCAGAAGAACTCAAGACTGTCGCCAAATTCAGCGACGCGATGAGCGCCCACATCACAGCGGGCATGCTCAACGAGAACGGCATCCCTGCCGCAGTGTTCGGGGAGAATTCCTCCTACGTCTCACTGAACTATGTTGATCCCGTGGAGGTCAAGGTGAACGCCGCCGACTACGACGCGGCGATGGCCCTGCTGGCCCAGAACGACAAGGCCTAAAGACCGTTATCGAAGATGCCGGCTTACTTACGGTCCGCCTTGACGATCATCTCGCAGCGGGAGCAGTCGAAGGCGAGGGGGTAACGTTTGCCGTTGTTGGTCAGGAACAGACGGGCGGCGGAAGAGGGTTCGGGCGAGGTGGTCGCCGGCGAGGTTGCCAATGTTGCCAATCCGGATGCCGGGCGGAGCTCTCTGGCGTTTGGATGTACCGGGCAGAGGCCGAGTTCATGGCGGATGCAGTACTTGGTGCGCATCAGCTCGGCATCGGGGCGGTGGGAGAGTTCGAAGGCATTGTCCACCGAAGCCGCGCCTAGGGAGAGATAGGTCTCACGGGCGAGGTGGTTGGCAACGTTGGCCTTGTACGTCAGGCGTACGTCATCCGATGAATTATCTTGAATATCAAGAATTTTGGAAACATCCGACAACCTTCTGCCGGGATTTGCCGGCAGGGGGACGGCCTTGCACGGGATTCCTTCAAAGGCGGCGGCCACATCGCGCCTGATGGCGTTCAGAGCCGACGCGGGAAGGAAAGGCAGTGCGCCGCCGGGGGCGTCAAGGGAGCGAAGAGTGAATGAATATATTCCCGAAGCCTTGGAAATCTGGGCCGAGAACAACGACCGCATCCTCTCCGCATTCTCCGCCACCTGCGTTCCGGCCTCACGCTCCAGTTCCACGACTCGTCCATCCTGACTTTGGGCCTTGATTTTCAATGAATATATTTGTTTATCCGACCGCACAGCCACGTCCACCTCGACCGGAATCGTCCTGGACGGCAGGTTGGACTCCAACTCCTTCTCGAAGGCGGCGCTGAGGTTACGATAAAGCCTCGCGCCGGGATAAAGACCTTGGACATTGCGGCAGATTATGCGGCTCCCCTGGCAGACATCACCCCGGAAACCGACAATCTCTCCGCGGCCTTTGGCCATGAACGAGAAACCGTCTCCGTTCTGCAGACGCACACTTTGATCCCTTAGCCTGACGGTGACGATGATGTCCCCCATGGCCTCACGGCGGCCCATGGCCGGGGAACCACTCTTAAAACCCCGCGCGGAACCACTCGCCGGAGCGACGGAGACCACCGTCCCGACCTCCTCGCCGATCGATTTCGGCGCATCCATCGAAGACCATCGGCCTGAACGTTTTCCGTCAAGGAACAGCTGCGTGTAGCCACGGTTGAATGTCTTGCCCAGATCCGGCGCGAATCCACCCTCACATCGCCCGAACGACACCCTACGGTATTTTGCCGGATTCACGGCGACCAATTTGTCCAATGCCGATGAATATGCCCGCACGACATTCCGCACATAGGAAACGCTCTTCAGCCGCCCCTCGATCTTGAACGAGCATATTCCCGCATCCGCCAGATCGGCAAGCCTGTCCACCAGGTTGTAGTCCTTCAGCGACAGCAGGGCCTTGTTCCGCGCCAGCACCCTGTCCGAATCGTCCACGAGGTCGTAGAGAGACCGGCAGGCCTGGATGCATTCCCCTCTGTTGGCGCTCCGCCCGCTGATCCGTTCGGACATGTAGCACTGGCCGCTGTAGCAGACGCAAAGCGCGCCGTGGACGAAAAACTCCAGTTCGCAGCCGACAGCTGACCTTACGCTCCGGATCTGTTCAAGCGACATTTCCCTCTCCAGAACAATCCTGGAGGCGCCGAGACCTTCATAGAATCCGGCTTTCTCCGGTGTTCTGACCGCACATTGCGTGGACGCATGGACTGGAAGATCCGTCATTTGCCAGACGGCTAGATCCTGGGCGATGATCGCGTCAATTCCCGCATCCTTGGCCTCGGCAAGAAGCCTTTCCGCCTCGGCAAGCTCATCGTCAAACAGAATCGTGTTGAGAGTCAAGAATATGCGTGCGCCGAAGCGATGGGCATACTCAGTGAGCCTCCGGATGTCCTCCATGGAGTTACCGGCGGCTTGTCTTGCCCCGAACGCAGGCCCGGCGATATACACGGCATCGGCACCGCAGTCAATCGCCGCGATGCCGATGTCAGCATTCCTTGCCGGAGCAAGCAATTCGAGAAATTCCATTGATTACTTGCTGAGGGAAGTAATCATCTGCTTGGCCTGGTCGCCGAACTTAGGATCATCCTGAACCTTCTTGTAGAACTCAAGAGCCTTGGCGTTGTTCTTCGCGCCCTGGTAGAGAGCGGCTACGGTGAAGGTGATGGCAGGAGCGTTCTTGGCGTCCGGTTTCATCTCAAGATACTTCTCGAAGTACTTGATGGCGTCAGCGTTCTTGCTGAGTTTCTGCGAGCTCTGACCTGCGATGAGGTAGGCGGTGGCGTTCTCGGAATAGCTGTTGGCCTTATCAGCGGCCTTCACGGCGTCGGCGAACTTCTGTCCCTTGAGGGCAGCGTTGGCCTGCCTAACATAGATGTTGGACATCTGCTCCTTGGCCTCAGCCTCCTCTCCGTTCCAAGCGGCGTGCTGGAAAGCCTCGATGGCCTCCTCGGTCTTGCCCTGGGCGCCGAGAGCCTGGCCCAGAAGAAGAGCGGCCCTGCCGGC
>ENA-OPKX01000386-OPKX01000386.1-human-gut-metagenome-genome-assembly--contig:-NODE-386-length-9899-cov-2.501321_pt1 | contig 9899 bp, 11 predicted proteins | sample MGYA00241791_ERZ501709 | MGnify/ENA primary metagenome ERZ501709 (study PRJEB25962, sample SAMEA2042091) | human gut metagenome | biome: human gut; feature: human-associated habitat; material: faeces...
AATAAAAAATTTAACCGCTGATAAAAAAGTTATTGTAGATGGAGAATTACAAAAGGTAACTGTAGATGGAGTTAATAAATATGGGGACACTGATATGTGGGATTTCCCAAGATTAAAGCCAGGGGCAAATACAATTATAGTTAATAAAAATAATTGTGATATAAAAATAAAGTACAAGCCTAGATATATTTAAAAGAAAGGTTGAAATATAATTATGAAAGTAAAATTAAGCAATGAAAGAATAGTAAGTACAATTAATGCATTAAGTAAATTAAATAATGCTCAATTACCAATAAAGATTGCATATGCTATTTCCAAAAATGTAAATAAGATAGAAAGCGAATTAAAATTTTATAATGCTGAAACGGCTAAACTTGTTAACAAATATGGTGAAAAAGATAAAGAAGGTAAACTAAAGGTTGACGAAAATGGGAATGTGCCTTTAAAAGAAGAACATATTGAAGATTATAATAGAGATATAAAAGAGTTGTTATCGATAGAAAATGAAATGGATATACACATGATAAAGCTAGATGATTTATTAAATTCTAATTATAATATTTCTCCAGCTGAATTATCTGCAATAGCTTTTATGATAGAAGAATAAGGCATCTCCTTAAATAAAAAAAAAGGGAGGTGTTATTATTTTACAGCTTTATGGATTAAATAAAAATAAATTAGAAGGATTAAAACAATATAAGGATTATTGCATAGAAAGTGAGTTATCTACAGGAGATAAAACACTTTCCTTTTTATATCCTTTAAATTTATCTAAAGAAATAAAAGAAGAAGGATATATAAGAAATAAAACCGATGAGTTTGTAATAAAGGAAGTATCTACACAAGGAAACTGGAAATCAGTGAAAGCTAAGCTTAATGTAGAAGATTTGGAGGGGAAAGCTTTTGAATCTTTTGATACCACTAATGAAACTATCATAGATTGTATAAATCTAGCCTTAGCTGGTACTGGATGGATAGTAGGAACTTGTGATGTAACTAGAAGAAGAACTGTAAGAAAAACAAACTCTAGTAGCTGGGATATTATCCAGGAAGCTAAAAAGGTTTATAGGTGTGAATTAGAGTTTGACACTTTAAATAAAAAGATAAACATTTTTGAAAAGCGTGGATCTGATAAGGGTGTTTATTTTATAGATACTTTAAACTTAAAAAGTTTAGATGTGCAAAGCGATTCTTATGATTACTACACTAAAATTATTGCTAAAGGAAAAGATGATTTAAAAGTAACTTTAGAAAACTTCCAGTACTCTAACAAAGTTAAGACATACATTTGGAAAGATGAAAGATATACTGATATAGATAGTTTAACTGAAGATGCTGAAGCTAAGTTAGATGAATTATCTAAACCATATCGTGCATATAGTGCAACTATAATAGATTTAGCTAATATAAGTAAGGAAAATTATAAAGACATATTAAGCTATAGCCTAGGAGATATTATTACACTTGTATCTAAAGAAAATAAAATTAGAGAAAAGCAAAGAATTGTTAAGATAGTAGAATATCCAGATGAACCGCAAAAAAATACAGTTGAAATTGCAAATACTGTTTTAAGTTTTGAGGATGTACAAAAAGAATTCCAAGACACAAGCGATACAGTAAATAACATCACTACAGATGATGGTACTATAGACGGAAGCACAATAAATGGTATTTCTACAGAACAAATTTACGATTTCGAAGCAAGTGTAGGGAAGATTACTGATTTAACAGTAGTAAATGCTCGAATTGATGAATTATATGCTAAAAAAGCAAATATAAGTGAGTTAAATGCTGTTATAGCAAATATTTCTGAATTAAATGCAACAAAAGCTAATATAACAGACTTAAACGCGATAAATGCAAATATACAAAATTTAATAGCCGCAGATGCAACAATAAATAATGCATTAATAGGCAAAGCTGATATAACAGAGTTAAATGCAGTACAAGGAAACATAACTTCACTTAATTCGGAAATCGCTAATATAAAAACATTAGTTAATGGGAATTTATCAAGTGAAAATATCCAAGTTGGAGGAATTACCGGTGATAATCTTAACATGCAAACCATCTTTGTTAAAGACGCTAATATATTAGATTTATCGGCTAGTAAGCTTACTTCGGGTGAGATAGATACATCTATGATAACCATTCATAGCAAAGATGGGGGAATGAGATTAGTAGGTTCTACTCAGCAATTTATTGACGAGAACAATAGAATAAGAATCCAACTCGGGAAAGATGCTAAGGGATATTTTGATTTCTACATCTTGGCTGAAAATGGAGATATTCTATTCAACACTAGGGGTATTACTGGTAATGCAATAGAAAATGGATTAATAAAAGAAGATATGGTTGCAGATGGAGCTATAGGTGGCAAAAAAATAAATTGGCAAAGCTTTGTTACAGAATTTAATAAAGATAGTAATACTCATAAATTAAATAGCAGCAAAGTTCTTTTAGATGGAACTAGCCAAACTTTAGATGTTCATTTTAACTCATTAAAATCTACTGTAGATGAAAATGTTAGTCAAACGGAAAGTAATACAACTCAACTTAATATTCATCAAGGGGAAATTAATACATTAATTCAAGACACTACAATTACCAAAGATGGACAAAGTATTAAATTAAAGGACGACTACAATAGAACAGTTTCTAAAGTAGATTACATTAATTCTACTATAGGAACACATACAACAAAACTAGATGAATTAACAGGTAATATTGCAAGTGTAGATACTAAAGTTAATAGTGTTCAAAGAGATTTAGAAGGAACTAAGAGTACAGTTAGTAGTCATACATCGCAAATAAATGAATTAAATTCTACAGTTAGTACACAAGGTTCTAGTATAAATCAACTTAGAGATAGTATCGCTTTAAAAGTTGAGCAAAGTGATATTAATTCAGCTATTTCTACAGTAGATAAAAAAATAACTGCAATAAATAATCAAGTTGCTACTATAGAAATTAATTTAAGTTCTATAACACAAAGAGTATCTAGTACAGAAAGTACATTAGATTCACATGCAACCCAAATAAATGCAGTTGACGAGAAAATTAATACTAAAGTAGCAGAGATAAAAACTACAACAGATACTATAACAAGTAAAGTAGAAATAATTGAAAGCACTACAACAACAATTAACGGAAACATTACTAATCTGCAAAGTAAAGTTAGTACTGTAGAAAGTAAAATAACTGGAACTGCTATTGTAAATACTATTTCAGAAGCAATAACTGGAGGAGCGGGAAGCATAAATACAACGCAATTTGTAATGGATAAGAATGGATTCACAGTAAGCAATGGTGCGTTAAAGGTTAAAAATAAAGCCGGAACTACTGTTTTAGATGGTGACTCAAACGGAAATTTAACAATTAAAAACGGTTGTTTTAAAGTTCTATCTGCTAACAATTCAGAAATTGCAAGTATAAATCAGAACAATTGGATGAGGTTGCAGGGGCTTGAAGTCTTTGGTATTGGAGAATGTATGCAAAACAAGGGGAATGGTGTAAGATCACTAAAGTTAATTTCTACTGATGGTGGAGCAGGTCATATTGATTTTAACAAGAATGACTCAGAGGAATATACAGTAAGAATTATTAGAGAAGCAAACTCAACAGGACTTATGATATTAGGAAGTACCTTGACACTAAGGTCACCAAATCCTAATTCTGCTGAAGGGTTGGAAATAAGAAGTAATGGTAATAGTGCTTTTATTGACTTTACCTCAAATCCTACAGATGATTATCATGGGAGAATTTTACTTAAAAATAATGACAAAAATTTATATACCTATGGCTCAGGATTAGTTGTTAATGGCAATTTACAAGTTACAGGCTCTAAAAACTGTTTACAGGCAACAAAGAACTATGGTGAAAGGCTTATAAATGCTTATGAAACTACTGAATGTTATTATGGGGATTTAGGGTTTGGAAAAATAAATTCAGATGGAGAATGTGTGGTTTATATAGATGATATATTTCAAGAGTGTGTTAATACAAACATACAATATCATGTGTTTACACAGGCTTACAATGGGGTTATTAATAGCATAGAAAGACACAATACCCACTTTATAGTTAAAGGGGCTGTAGGAACTGAATTCAGCTGGGAAGTTAAAGCTAAAAGAATAAACCATGAAAACAGCAGATTGGATGTTGTAGAAATTAATAACTTTACAGTTGATGGCTTAAAAACATTTTCTGATGAAGATTTTATGATTGAAACTGCTGAAGAAAGTTTGCTGGACACTTTAACATTTAATTTAGAAGAAATATTATTAATGATGGAGGAATAAATTTTATGAGGATATTAACAGGATTTGCAATTGTAAAGGATAGTGTAGGTAATAGAATTACTTACACTACAAGTGAGGTTGATGAAAAAGGAACTATAGTATCTAGCAACAACAAAGAAAGTTTTATTGTATTAGATGAAGAAACAAATAATTTAATTTTGCAATTAGAAAATAAAATTAAAGAAAGAATCTAAGGGGAGAGAGTCTTATTTTTAAGGCTCTTTTTTTATATTACAAATATAAATAGAAAGGATATATGTAATGTTATTTAAAAAAGTTAAATTAACAGTAAAGGCTGGATATAGCTGCGATCTTGATAATCCATTAAGGTTTTTTAAAAATGATGCTCTTGATTTAAAATTTGAAATTTTTCAATTGGGCATTGAGTATAAAAATAATATAAGTAGACTTAGAGAAGTACCGCTAAATGGAGCTACACATGCTATTCTTTTAATAGAAACCCCTTATGGGATAGATAGTGTAGAAGCTATGGATATTGAAGATAATCTAATAACGTTCCATTTGGATAAAACATACACACAACATATAGGCATTTCAAAAATGCAGATAGTGTTATTAGATGAAGATAATTATAAAGTAACATTGCCTGAATTCCAGTTTGAAATAAAAAATTCGATAAATGAAGAATGGGACGGGGAGGATATTATTTATCCAACTATTCTTCTAAGTGATGATGGTAATGTGTTATTAACAGATGAGGAAACTGTATTGATAAGATAAGGAGCAGTGATTTAATGACGATATTAAATACAATATTAATAAAAGATTTACCTACTAAGCAAACGCCTATAACAGATAATGATTATGTTTTAGTTAGTAGCGATGGGACTAAAAAATTAAAAATAAAAGATATTACAAAAGATGTAGAAAAGAAAGCAGCAGATCTAGAAGAAAAGACTAAAGAATTAGGTTCGCAATTTAAAGCTATAAACACAAAGTTAGATGAACATATTGATAATTGCAATGCAGGTGGAGTAGATGGCGGCGGAGTTGATTTAAGTGGATATGCAACTAAATCTGACCTTAACAGTAAAGTAGATAAAGTGGAAGGTAAAGAATTATCTTCTAATGATTTCACAGATGAGGAAAAAGAAAAACTATCTAAATTGTCTAATTATGATGACACAATTATTAAAGATTTAATAAATACTAAAGCAAATAATAGTGATTTACATTACCATGACAACAAATCAGTATTAGACAAAATAACAGAAGAAAAATTAGTTGAATGGGATAATAAGAGTGATTTCGATGGAGATTATGATAGCTTAATCAATAAACCAATAATTCCAAATATAGATGGATTGGCTACCGAAGAATTTGTTACAAACAAGATAGCTCAAGCTTCATTGGGCGGTGGTGAAGTTGACTTAAGTGGATATGCAACTAAAGCTGAGCTTAACAATAAGGCAAATAAAAATCATACTCATAACGCTGACGAAGTAACATTCTTAGATGGTCAAACATTTCAAGAGAAACTAAATAGTGGAACTTTAACAGGTCCTAAGGGTGAAAAAGGAGATCAAGGAGAAGCTGGACCTAAGGGAGACCAAGGTGAAACTGGACCACAAGGACCACAAGGGCCTAAAGGTGAAGTAGGGGCACAAGGAGAAAAAGGTGAAAAAGGAGAAAAAGGTGAAAAAGGAGATACTGGTTTAACAGGACCACAAGGTGAAGTAGGACCTCAAGGATTACCTGGTGAAACAGGTCCACAAGGGTTACAAGGACCTAAAGGAGATAAAGGGGATGTTGGTCCACAAGGTCCTAAGGGTAATGTAGGTGCTGATGGAAGAGAAATCGAACTTATAGTTGCTGACGGTTATTTAAAATGGAGATATGCTGGACAACCTTCAGGTGTTGGATGGACTAGTGTCTTATCTTTAGATGAAATAAAAGGAGAACAAGGTGAGATAGGGCCTCAGGGTCCAAAAGGTGACAAGGGAGATGCAGGTGAGGCTGGTCCTCAAGGTCTTAAAGGTGATAAGGGTGAACAAGGAGATGTTGGTCCGAAGGGAGATAAAGGTGATACTGGAGAAATGGGTCCTAAAGGAGATAAAGGGGATGTAGGACCACAAGGGCCTAAAGGAGATAAAGGTGAAGCAATTATAATAGAAGATAATTTGGTACAAATAAATACCAACGGAAATATGTTAACCCTTACTACAGATAAGTTCCAACTAGCTACCTTAGAACAAGACACTACTATTATGTTGCCAAATGTTTCAAAATTCACTCAAATTCATTTATTCTTTTCAATGAATTATGATTTGACTTTAATTTTCCCTCCAATTAGATGGCAATCTCAACCTAACATAGTAGCTAATAAAAGTTATGAGCTAATTTTAACTTATACTACAGAATGGCTTGGAGGTATAATTCAATATGAGTAAAAAATTGCTATTTAATAATATTTTAAAAAATAATGTCGGAATAGATGAAAGTGGTACTCTTAACAATGGTGGTTTGTTGGGAGATATAACAACTATTAATTCTTGGACAACTAGAGGTTGTGATTATGAATATAAAAATAACTGTCTTATAATTAAATCCTTTGCAAATTACTCTGTGTTTTATGACAATTCTTTACCTGTCATAGGAATTGGTACTAATTTAAGATTGGAAGGAGTTGCAATTGTAGGGGGGAGTGAAACTTGGTTTGCTTGTGGTGGTGACCCAATTTATTTGAATAACTGTTTAATTGACGACACTCATTTTGCATTAGACCTTCCTGTTTACATGAATGGACCATATATGTCATTGCAAATACAATTAAGTGGTTCAGAAGAAGTTGATACTGAAATAAAAATTACTAAAATGTTTTTAAGTTAAAAGGAGATAAATATGTTATATGCAAGATTAAGTAATGGTGTATTAGAATATGCTCCATTGAATTATGTTATGCCCTCTGGTGGGTTAATAGTAAACTTCAATAAAAATATAGCACTAATGAAGAATTATGGGTTTAAAGAAGTTATTGATGAAAAACCAAATTGTGATAAATCTAGCGAATATTTAGCAATTGATGGATATAGTGAAACTAAAGACACAATAACTATAAATTATTCAGTTAAACAAATATCTTCGCTAGAACATAAGAATAATATTGAAGATAAGATAAAAAAACTTGAATCGGCTGATACAGATCACGAAATGGCTTTAGTAGAACTAGCTAATATGGTATTGGAGTTAATGGAGGTAAACAATGGCAAAAGTATATAGAAATTTAATATATAAAAAAGAAATAACTATAGATGAAGTGCCGATAAAATATAAGGAATCTACATTAGCACTTCTTAAAGAAATAGGATTAGATGGGTATGGCAATCCTTTAAACAAAGGAGTGTAAAAAATGGATAATTTATTGAATTATTTAAAAGGAGTTGTAGCAATTGTGGGAACTGCATTAACTTGGTTATTTGGTGCTTGGGATACGACATTAATGGTATTGGTTTGCTTTATGGCATTAGATTATTGCACAGGGGTAATAAGAGCCTTTATAAATAAAGAAGTATCATCAGATGTAGGATTAAAAGGAATAGCAAGAAAAGCAGTTATATTTATAGTTCTTATAGTTGCTGTATTGTTAGATAGGTTACTTAATACAGGTACATGGGCATTTAGAACACTTATTTGCTATTTTTACATAGCGAACGAGTCAATAAGTTTATTGGAAAACTGTTCCTCAATTGGATTACCGATACCGGAACAGTTAAAAGAAGCTTTAGTTCAACTTAAAAATGGAGAAAAGAAAGAATTAAAAGGGAGTGATTAAATGTTGCCAATTCAAAGAAAAATAAGTTCTTACAATTATTCAAGTAGAAATGGTAATAGTATAAAGTATATAGTATTGCATTATACAGGGAATAAAGGAGATACTGCAAAGAATAATGTTGATTATTTTTATGGTGGCGATAGAAATGCAAGTGCACATTATTTTGTAGATGATAACTCTATCTGGCAATCAGTAGAAGAATCTAATTCAGCTTGGTCAGTAGGAGATGGTAAAGGTCAATATGGAATTACTAATCAAAATTCTATTTCGATAGAAATGTGTTGTAATTCAAGTAGAATTATATCTGAGAAAACAGAAACTAATGCTTTAGAACTTGTTAAATATTTAATGTCAAAATACAATATATCTATTTCTAATATTGTAAGACACTATGATGCTAGTCGTAAGATATGTCCTAACTGGTCAGCTGATAATTGGAATAGATGGACAACTTTTAAAAATAAACTAAATGGAACAGTAGAAGTTAAAGAGGAGATGAATTATTCTATGTATGTATTCAGTAAAAATTGGTATTTAAAAAGATATTCTGATATAGCAAATAGTGCAACTTATAAAGATGATCCATATAAGCACTATGTTGATTATGGAAAGAAAGAGGGTAGATTAGCTTTACCACCTATACCAGAAGAGTATAATGAAGGTGCTTATTTAGAACTTAATGCTGATGTAGCTGCAGCAGTTAAGAAAGGTACTTATACAAGTGGGATAGATCATTACTTACAATATGGATTCTGTGAAAATAGAAAGATTTATAAAAATGAAAGTGATGCTGCAATGAAAAAGAGGATTGAAGAGTTAGAAGTTAAATTAGAAGAAATAAAAAAAATAGTAGATTAATTATTAAGGCTAGGGATTAAGTTCTCTAGCCTTTTTGATTTTATAATGATTGTGGATAATACTGTGGACAAGTTGTTAATAATGATGTGGATAAGTTGTTGTTAGTTATTAATAATGATGATATAATACTATTTATGGGCTAGGAGGAATAAAATGAAGGAATATTATTTATACTTTGATGAATCAGGAAATTTAGGAGTTAAAGATAGATATTTTGTAATAGCATGTATATTAACAAAAAATCCAAAACAATTAGAGAATAAGATGAAAAAGGTCTTATTACATATAAAGAATACTTATAAAAATACTAAATGGAATGGCTATGAACTTAAAGCAAATTCATGTAAACCTTGGATAAAAGAGATTATTTATAAAGCAATAATTGAAAAGAATATTCAAATATCGTATATTGTTGCAGATAAAATATGGATTGATAAAAAATTGATGGAAGATAAAAATTGTTTGTATAATTACTTACTTAGTGTTTTATTGGATAATTTTAAAAATATATTTAGAAATAATAAAGTTAACCTAATACTAGATAATAAAACTGTAAAGGTCCAATCTATAAATTCTTTTGAAGAGTATATAAAAATACATATTAATTATACACAAAGATTAAATTCAGATATAAGTGTTAAATATATGGATTCAAGTAGCAAATCAGCTTATATAGTTCAAGCAGCAGATTATATAGCAAATGCTATTTTTGCTTATTATGAGCATGGGTACAAGTCGTACTATGATATAATAGAATCTAAAATAGATACCGTAGAATTATTTCCAAGAAGAAAGTTTGGTAAAGATACTGTAACAATGAAAGAGGTTGCGGCAACAAAAAATATTGACAAATGATAACCATGTGGTATACTAATAATAGTTACAGGGTAAACCCAATATTAATGTATCAGTAAAAAAGTATATAAGCTGCCTGTGTGGTAGCCGTT
>ENA-OPKX01000387-OPKX01000387.1-human-gut-metagenome-genome-assembly--contig:-NODE-387-length-9882-cov-1.929175_pt1 | contig 9882 bp, 2 predicted proteins | sample MGYA00241791_ERZ501709 | MGnify/ENA primary metagenome ERZ501709 (study PRJEB25962, sample SAMEA2042091) | human gut metagenome | biome: human gut; feature: human-associated habitat; material: faeces...
GTATTCCCCGCCAAGGCCGAGCCCTGCGAGGAAACGAAGAATATTGAGATGCATGACATTGTCTGCAAAAGCGCAGGCCCCAGTGAAGATCGAGAAAATGATGATGGTCAGTGCAAAGGTATGCACACGACCGAAGTAATCAGCAAAGACACCGAAGAGATATCCGCCAAGGACCGTACCGATCAGCGTGTACGTCGCGATGAGACCGCCCTCCCCGAGCGTCAGACCAAACTCCGCAACGATCGCTGCCATGGCAAAGGACAGGATCAAAACATCCAGTCCATCCATCGCATACCCGACGATCGAAGCCCACATGACCTTCCATCGCTCCTTCCGGGTGACGCCAGTTTCCTCAAATTCCAATTCTTCCAAAGATTTTTCCGACATAATACCTCCCCTGCGTGTCTGATCTTGTGCAGACAATGACCCTGAAAATCATATAGTGCGAAAGACACACAAAATTATCTAATTATATAATGAAGATGTGTCTTTGAAAAGAGGAGAACGGTTAATTTTAGAAAAAGTTGAGAATTCAAAGAGTTATTATGATGAACCGATTCTACAGTCTGAACCGTCCTATGCGCGTCAGAGCAACTGATCGAAATATCAGACCTTTCATGTTTTTATCTCAACTTTTTATATGGGATGTCAGCCAAATGTGGCTCATTTTTTTTCACGGCCATTATGCCCCTAAATAGATCAGCTTTTATTAAGGAAAGGTGATCATGAGGTTTTGCAAATACTTATTGTTAGTGCTAGAATGAGTAATCAAGAAGAAGAAAAGCCCCACATGTAAGGGAGGGAAACTCTATGAAAAATAGATGGATAATTATACCAATCACGCTTTTATGCCTTGGTACGCAAGCATCTGTAGATGCGGCAGATGTATCACAACCTTTTGCGCACCAGGAATTGCGAAATCAAGCGAAAGAAATAGCCAAGTGGAAAGCAGACAGAGAAAGTCTGCCTCGTATAAAAATAGAAAAAGCAGATGGTGAGAAAGGGATGTCCAGTGGCTCCCTTCCATCAGCTGCTTTTTATGTGCAAGAAATCACGCTGAAAAATCTACCTGAAGAATTGGACTTTCTGTATGACTTGCTTCCTTCCTACGAAAACAGAAATTTGAAACTGTCAGATATAGAAGAATTGGTACGGAAACTGAATCAAAAATTACAAGATAAGGGCTATGTGACAAGCCAAGTGGTAATACCCGAGCAAAATCTATCTGGGGAGAAACTTGTTTTGTATTGTACCCCTGGAAAGTTAGGACAAGTAGTATATGCAAAGGGAAGCGAGAATCTTCCATGGAAAAATGCTTTCCCCATCCGAGAGGGAGATTTGATGAATCTTCGGATGCTCGAGGAAGGTCTGGAGAATATGAAGCGGCTCTCTTCGCTCGATGTGTCTATGAAAATCCTTCCACCCAATGAACCGAGGTTTTCGGATTTGGAACTCACCATTCATAGCCAGAAACAAGTCCATGGCAGTTTGTCTTTCGATGATTCTGGGATGAAAGAAACGGGAAAAGACCAATTTACAACCAGTCTTGGATTTGATCGAGTGTTCAATGCCAATGATGTCTTATACATATCCAATACGCTAGACACTAGCCGTGATTGGAGTGAAAAGGGGACACGAAGCCAGAGCTTCAGCTATTCGATTCCCTGTGGCAAAAATAGACTGACCATCAGCCATAGCAGAAATCGGTACAACCAACTTGTCTTCTCTAAGCCATATGACTTTACCAGTTCCGGAAAGTCGCAAACGAGCCGTGTAAGTCTAGAGCATATGATTTCTCGTTCTCAGACAGAAAGACGATCCATGGATATCACGGTGAGCAAACGGAATTCTCATTATTTCATCAATGATACGGAAATTCCTGTGCAGGCCATGAACACATCAGCTTTGGAAATTGGATTCAATGACCGAATCTATTTCGGAAGAAATACTTTGTATCTTCGAGTAGCGCACAAACAAGGTATGGGATGGTTCGGTGCGCAGAAAGAAAATGAATATCCGGATGCACCAAAGACAAGATACCAGATGTGGCTCTTTGATGTAGATTGGTATCAGCCTTTTACCATGGGACATCGCCCCGCTACTTTTTCCAGTTCCCTTCATGGACAATGGAATACCAAGGGAAATCGTCTCTATGGCGTGGATATGCTAAGTATAGGAAACAGATATACTGTGAATGGCTTTGATGGAGAGTACACTCTCATGGGCGAAAGTGGTTGGTACTTACGAAATGAATTAGCCAGCACGATTCCCTCTTTGCGTAGTGAAGCCTATGTGGGACTGGACGTAGGTTCTGTGTATGGTGTTAGTACCGACACATTGTTTGGTAGAACCATTGCCGGTGCTACTATCGGGATGAGAGGAACTTTTTCCTCTGGTATTTCCTACGATGCGTTTATCAGTCGAGCTTTGTATAAACCAGAAGGATACCACACCAGGCGGTGGCCTATGGGATTCACTATTACTTGCAAGTTCTAGTGATTAGTAGTTAAGGATTGGGAATTAGGAATTTAATTGTCTAATCTTTAATGACTAATTTCCATTCCAATGCCTTCCCCATCGGGGAAGGTGGTTCCGAAGAAATCGGATAGGGAAACTCACGCTTTTCTTACATTAAGAAGAATACAGCCTAATTCCTCACCTGGTCACCAGTCACGAGTCACTAATAATAAAAGGAAGCGTCATATATCATGCAACGAAATCATACAAAACAACTCGCTAGAAAAATCATGAGCCTTCTCTTAGCAGGAGTGTTTTTCGCTGACACTGCCATTTTCGCTGAAGCGCCGATTTTACCAGACCAGAGAGCCCCAGGAAACCGTCAGCCATTAGTGCAGGAAACAGCCAATGGGATCCCCTTGGTCAATATTTCTGCTCCTTCTGCAGGTGGTGTATCTCGCAATGATTATGATCGCTTCAATGTACCAGAAAAAGGGGCCATTCTGAATAACTCCTATACCCTATCAAAAACGGAACTGGCCGGTTACGTGCAAGGCAATGCCAATATGGCACAAGGTCCGGCGAAAATCATTGTGAACCAAGTGACCAGCGGAAATCCTACGACGATGAATGGTTTTCTGGAAGTAGCAGGCCATAAAGCTGATGTGATCATTGCTAATCCGAATGGTATTACCGTCAATGGTGGCGGATTCATCAATACAGCTCGTGCCATTTTGACCACGGGCAAACCGGAGTATGACAACAAGGAACGACTGAAAGATTTCCGCATAGATAATGACGCTACCATTCTTATCACCGGAAATGGGCTCAATGGTAAAAAAGCAGACACATTGGAACTTTATACCAGAGCCGCAGAAATCGAAGCGGCTATCTTTGGGAATACCGTACATGTCACCACTGGTGCCAATGTGATTGATGCCAATACAGGGAAAGTCACTGCTATCGAAGGAAAAGGAAAGAAACCGGAGATTGCCATTGATGTGAAAGACCTAGGCGGCATGTATGCTGGACGTATCTTCCTTATTGGCAATGAAAAAGGCCTTCCTATAGATATTAAAGGTGCCATCGAAAGCCAGCATATGGTGCTGGATAACCAAGGAAACTTATACCATGCCGGCACCACCCACAGCACGGAAGACATGACCATCCATGCGAAGACTATACAAAATACAGGAACCATGGCATCTTCTGGACATATGAGGCTGCAGGCCGATGGACAGATCACCAATGATAAAATCATGGGAAGCGTTGGAAATATGGCAATCACTGCCAACCAAGTCACCAATCACAAGACCATTGCTTCTGAAAAAGACTTGTCCATTACCACAACCATTGAAGAAGAAAATGCGCTGGACAATTCCAATAGTGAAATCCTTGCCAATGGAAATGTGACTATCCAAGCCAGTCATACGGACAACCTGAATGGTAATATCGCTTCTGGTACCACCTTGTCTATCCAAGGAAAAACACTAAATAACTCTCAAGGGAAACTAACTGCTTATGGGAGCAGTACCATTTCTTTATCAGACAAACTGGAAAATGAACAAGGTCTAATCGCTGCCAATGAGAATATTTCTATTTCATCTGATCTGATTCATAATGCCCAAGGATCCATCACGGCTGGGCAGAATGAAACCATCACGACGAAAGATATCCAGCTGGATGGGAAATTGGCAGCAGGTAATAATCTGACTATCACCACAGATAATGACATCACCAATGACAGTGCGAAAGAAAACTACGGTATCACCCAGGCAGATGGAAATCTGACCATTTCCGCCAAAGGTAACCTGACTAACAGCAAGAAACTGGAATCCAAAGGGACACTTACACTCAGTGCCAAAGATATTTCCAATAAAGAAAGTGGTGAGATCAACGGTGGCAGTGTTTCTATCACGTCCACGACTCTGACAAACCGTGGTTTAGTGAGTGCTGACCAAGCAAATACAATCACCACAGATATATTACAGAATATAGCTACCGGTCGTATCTATGGTAAAGACATTACCCTTCATGCTAAAACGCTGGAAAATAGAAAAGACAAAGTACTGGAAGAAAAACTGGCTGCTGCTATGAAAGATTTAAAGCAGAAAGAACAAGATCTGGATGACGCCTTCGCCATCGACGTGACCGCTTTCAAGAGCGATAGTGAAAAAGAAAACTATTTCAAAGAAATAGAACATAAGCAAGCGGCCTATGCTGCTTCCAAAGTGGCTGTCGATGCTATTTTAGCAGATATGGCACAGGTGAAGTCTGCCACTATTGCTGCACGGAATGACATGATCATTACAGGGGACACCTTGCTGAATAGTGCCTCTTCTCTGCTCTATGCCGGTGGCAACATGTCTATTTCCGAAGCCAAAGACATCACTAACCAAGGAGCTGACATCAAAGCACAGGGAAATATGTCCCTCACAGCTCCTACCATCACCAATGAAAACGAAGCCTTCTCTGCTAAACGAGTATGGACAAGCGAAGTCACTAATCCTGACCTTATCCGTATCGATGAAAATGGACATCCAGAAAGAGGGCAATCTTTCACCAGAGATGAATTTTCTGCTCTGGATAGCGGCTATGGGGCGTACCATAACAAAGGTATCACCCCGAAAACACTCTACGAAGAAGCCGGTTATGACAAGATAGAACAAATCACAGAGGAAGAACGGAACGACGGTGAAAAACCAGTCCCCGACGATTTAGTAGGCAAAGAAGCACCAAACTATGACTACAATGATCCCATTTTCAAAGAACTGGGTGTCAAATCCATGGATACTCCACGCCCCGGCTATGATGATCCGAAGCAAGCCGATTGGGACAAGCAGTATAAAGAAATATTGAATCAACTCAATGAAAAGATCAAAGCCTACAACGAAGAAGCCAAGGCTTACAATGATTCCATCGGTGCTATCGAAAGTAAAGCCATCAAAAACTACACCATCATTCGCACCACCACCCACACATCAGAAAAGCAAGTGCAGGAAACGAAAGCGGGCAACATTTCCAGTGGGAAAGATATGATCCTCTCTGGCAACGTGACCAATGAAAACAGCCGTATCACCGCTGGGAGTACCCTCACGGCAAACAGTGGCACATTGGACAACATTGCCGAAAAGAATCAAGTGCAGAAAATCACCTTCGGTACCACACAAGAAAGCTACACCAAAAGAAAACATAGACCCCATAAGGCATGGAGACGGCACTATCGGGACCAAATTTTCAAGACGCCGCAGAAAGAGCTGGACAACCCCACCTCTCTTGATGTTGGAGCCTATGAAGGAAACACGGGAAAGAACCCAAATAAAGAAGACATCACCCAGACCATGCGTGACAACGTCCAGCAACATTTGAATCCATTTGCTACTGGGAAAGAAACCAATCCAGGCAGTACAGCCGGAAAAGAAACAGGTGGCACGCTGTCTTTTATCCCAGATAGCTCTCTCTACAAGCTCCATCCAGAAGAGAAAGCCAAGTATCTCATCGAGACCGATCCGGCATTCACAAACAAAAAGACATTTCTCTCGTCTTATTACATGTACAACCAACTCCTTTGGGATAACGACAAAGTAAATAAACGGCTCGGTGACGGATTCTATGAACAAGAACTCATCCGGAACCAAGTGACCCAGCTCACTGGTATGCGTTATCTCAATGGCTATACCAATGAAGAAGAGGAATATAAAGCCCTCATGGATGCAGGTATCGCCTATGCGAAAGAATATAACCTGAAACCGGGTATTTCTCTCAGCAAAGAACAAATGGCAAGCCTCACCAGTGACATGGTCTGGCTCGAGACCACCACCGTCACCGTGAATGGCAAGACATACACGGTTCTTTATCCTCATGTGTATCTCAAAGCCAGCACGGCAAAAGCCCTCACCGAAGACGGCAGCCTCATCAGTGCCAATACCTTGATTACAGATACCAAGGGCACTTTGACGAACCAAGGCACACTCAAAGGAAATACCATCATCACTAAGTCCAAGAACATCGTGAACAAAGGCACCATCTTCGGCAATGACATTTCCCTCAAAGCTAGCCAGGATATTGTACATAGTGGTATCATCGAGGGAGAAAACAAAATCTTACTCGATGCAGGCAGAAATATTCTTATGAAAGACACCGTCCAACATGGCAAAAACCAAGATATCCTAGATACTACCGCTGGCATTGCTGTGAAAGGGAAAGAAGGCTTACTTCTGATGCAATCAGGACAAGACATCACCATGACTGGTGCTACGCTAGCTGCTTTAGGTAAAAATGGCTCTATGATCTTCTCTGCTGGGCACAATCTCACTATGGATACGGATAGTCTGGAAGCCAAGAAAGATATGACTGAGAATAGTGACAACTATATCCGCACCTATAGAAAAACAGAGACGGCAAACACACTCGCAGCCGGGAAAACCATCACCCTCGCGGCGGGTGAGAATTTGAGTGCCAGAAATACGACAGTCCTTTCAGAAAACGGTCAAATAACGGTTGCCGCCAAGGGTGACGTGAACCTGGAAAACGGCTATAATGAGTCCAGGGACGACTACGGCCTGAAATACAAGGAACGCGGTCTCCTCTCCAGCAAGACCACAACGATCAAGAGCCTTGACGAAAGCAAGACCGTGACATCCTCTACCCTGTCGGGAGATGCCGTGCAGATCACCGCAGGCGGGAATACAAATATGACTGGATCCCAAGTCATCGGCACACATGACGTCGCGATTTCTTCCGGCAAAGATACTTCCATTTCCAGCGCGGAAGAGTACGAACGGCATGACTACGCCAAGCAGGTCAAGAAGAGCGGCCTACTCTCGGGTGGCGGACTCGGCTTTACCATCGGGACGGAGAAACGGAAGGATCAGTATAGAGATGCGGACGTTCTGCAGAAAGGCTCTACTGTTGGCAGTATCTCTGGTAACGTTACTATTACTTCTGATAAAGACATCCATGTGAATGCATCGGATATTATCGCGGGGAAAGATATTTCAATGACCGGCGAAAACGTAAATATTTCAAGCAAAGACAATATCTATCACAGCGAGGAAAAGCACGAATACAAGAAGAGTGGGCTCACTGTCTCTGTAGGCGGTGCTGGTATCGAAGCTATAGAGTCGGTGGCAGCGCCGGCTATACGGATGACAGAAGTTTCCGATCATCGTCTGAAAGCTCTCTATGGGTATGAGACAGCAGAAAAGATAAAGGAAAATGGAGATGCATTAAAAGCTGCGGTCAAAGGGAAATTTTCTCCTACGGTTTCTATCGGTATCAGTAGCAGCTCCAGTAAGTCAGAAAGCCATAGCACCATAACAGAAGCGCAAGGCAGTTCATTGCAGGCAGGACAAGACGTGACCATTAAGACGAAAGAAGATTTGAATGTCAAAGGCTCTGATATCGTAGGCAACCATATCCACTTAGAAGCTGATAACGATATACATATTTGGGCTACAGAAGAAAAAGAAACCCAGAAGAGTAGCCAAAGCAGCAAAGGCGGTAGTCTTGGCGTCAGTCTTTCTGCCGGTTCAGTAGTTTCTGTAGATGGTAAATTCTATGCTGGTAAAGGCAAAGAAAACGGCAGTACTACCAACTATAGAGCAAGTACCGTGAATGCAAATGATACACTGACCATGAAGAGCGGAAAAGACACCGATCTCATCGGCAGTACGGTCAGCGGAAACAAAGTGAAGGCCGATGTAGACGGTAATCTAAATATCGAAAGTTTGCAGACCAAGAAAGAGTATAGCGAAGAAAACATATCGGCAGGCATGAGCTTTAGTACAGCAGCCGGTAAAACCAGCTATGGCGGTAGTGCGTCCAAAGGAAACATGAAGAGTCACTATGAAAGCGTCATCAATCAGGCAGGCATCCGTGCGGGCGGTGAAGGCTTTGATATCTCTGTCAAAGAAAATACCGATCTGAAAGGTGGAGTGATTGATAGTGCTGCAAGCAAGGATAAAAATACTCTGACTACTGGCACTTTGAGCTGGGAAGATAAGGAAAACAAAGCGGATTATAAAGCAGGCGGTATGGGTGTATCTTATTCGCCAAATGATAAGAGCAGCAAACTGAACCAGAGAGGATTGACTCCCAATCTGACACCTACGGTAAAAGATAAGACTGATAGTACAACGAAATCAGCGGTGGCAGAAGGAACTATTCATATCACGAATAAAGAAAAGCAGAAGCAGGATATTGCAAGTCTCAATCGAGATACCAAGAATAGCTTGAACCAGTTACAAGAAATCTTTGATAAGACCAAAGTAGAAGAAAAGCAAGAGCTCGTCGGCATGCTGGAAAAGTACGGCAATCAGGCAATCCATACATACGCCGAAAGCAAAGGCTGGAAAGATGGCTCTACGGAAAAGATGCTCCTCCACGGCGCTTTCGGGGCGCTCATGGGAGACATGGCAGGAGGAAGTGCAGCAACCGGTGCATTGTCAGGTGGCGTAAATGAATATGTGATGGGGTATCTGACCAAAACCAAAGGCAAAGAATGGGTACAAAAACATCCAGATACAGTACAGTGGCTTAGTGCTGGCGTAGGCGCGGCAATTGGAAATTTATCGAAAGATGTATTGACGAGTACTATGGTCTCTTTAAATGCAGCAAAGTGGAATTATTTGGGGTTCGATTTGACAACAGAACCGCTACTGAAGCGGACGCTAAAAAAAGATGATGGTCAAACTCTTACTGATCAGGAATGGCACCAGCTAAGCAATGCTTTGATGGATATAGCAGATCAGGCTGATCCATTCGGTTCAGATTCAGACTCCCTAGAAGTTGGAAATGAATTTGCTAAAGAAACGGTACGCCAATATCTTATTGAGCATGGCTTTACCACTGATAGTACTGAAAAATTTATGGACAGTTACGAATTTTGGGCAAGTGATTTACAAGAACGACAAAATCATGATAATTTTTATGATTTGCCATTGGTAAGAGCTACAGCAGATTCGATCAAGGATGCTTCAGATTCAAAATATATAAAGTATGCCATTAATGGTGCCGATTATGTTATAGATGGGCTTCATATTATAGAGAGTGACTATCCAGGGGATGCCGCATATGCATGGGTAGTTGGTGCAGAGACAGCATATATTGTAGGTAATACATTATTTTTAGGTGGGAGAGGTCTTGGCTTATCACCCCGCGCAGCAATGATTGGAGGCGGCTTGTTTGGCGGATTAGCTGGCAATAAATTCCAAGAAAGTGTAGAAAATAAGCTCAAAGAGCAACGTCAAGATGAAAAAGTTCAACCCGAAAATACTGTAACTCAAGAAAAGGCTAAGGAGTAGTGAATTATGATAATTACTCGTTGGCATCTATTTCAAAGTAGCTTAACAACTTGCTTACTATGTTTGGTATATATATTCTATACCTTCTATCTGATAAGAAAGAAAAAGATATGCCTCTGTA
>ENA-OPKX01000391-OPKX01000391.1-human-gut-metagenome-genome-assembly--contig:-NODE-391-length-9837-cov-4.650072_pt1 | contig 9837 bp, 25 predicted proteins | sample MGYA00241791_ERZ501709 | MGnify/ENA primary metagenome ERZ501709 (study PRJEB25962, sample SAMEA2042091) | human gut metagenome | biome: human gut; feature: human-associated habitat; material: faeces...
AATACCTCTAATCGGCAAGGTAATGAATGAAATGGTTTGATAATTAATTCCATACGCTTACTCCTTTACTTCTTTAAAGATTACATTTTTACTATCCTTACGTAATGATGTACTGCATGGGTATTTCCTCCAAACTTCACAAGCACTATTGCCAAAAAAGAAACAACCATAGCAAGTTTCTTCCTCGGTTTCAGTAATCTCCAAGACTACTCTTTCTCCAACTTTAAGTTCTTTCATTGCTTATCTCCTTTCTTTTTAGGAACATACTCATCTAACTCATCGTCAAGCTCATAGCAGTCTGGGCAGTAGTGCTTATCACCTATCTCTATCCATTCGCTTTCCATTGCTTGCTCTTTTGCAGTTCTTTCGTCCAACCAAGCAATAATACCATCGTAATTGCCATTAACCTTTCCACATCTGTCACATATTACAGAATACATTATAACTTTCTTAATCATGATTGCCTCCTTCCTTTGGCAGTAAGTCGTCTATATAAAGCCAGTGAGTAACACTATGAGATACAACAAACTCTTTCCAATTTGTGTTTGGTCTTAATAGCATAGGAAGTATACCTGACTCACTTACTTCTGTTTTCCCCAAGATATAGGTTCTTATCGCTTCGCGATTAGGTTCTTCCTCAGCAGGATTCCATAAGTCTTTTAAAAACTCATTGATAGCCCAGCGAGCACCTTTTCTAAAACCTTCTGCTATAAACGGAGCATCCTGTGAAGCAGGATAACGGTTGTTGCAATAATATCTTGCAGCTTCTTCTATTTTCTTATCGTCTATCATAATCTACCCTTTCTTTTTCTAAGTTGATTCTTTCTACGCATTCTTCTCTGCGTCTTACCATCTTGTATATCATCACACTTGAAGTGTGGTTTATTATACCAAGGTATGCAATTCGTTAAATCTTCATTTCCCATAATTACTCCTCCACATCTTTAATCTCTTTGTAAATAAATCCTTCCCTACAAGGAATATCTATATCTAAGGTGCACCTATCTTTATAAAAGCAACACCCAACGCAATCTCCATGTTCGGCATCAACTACATCATACTTCTTTCCTTTTTCAAATCTTGCCATATCTAAAAAGCCTTATAAAATCCTTATCTTTTAAAGTTGATCTCTTTATTGTTTATCTAATTTATCGTAGAATTTATAGCAGCATGGACAGTAATGTTCAATAGCTCATTGATAGCCCAGCGAGCACCATCCTTGAAATCTTCAATACTTCTAAGCTGAAAATATGAAGTTTCGTTGATATGCTTGCTAAGTGCTTGTGCCCTTGCAGCAATATCAATCTCATTTTCGTCTATCATAATCTACCCTTTCTTTTTCTAAGTTAATTCTTTCTACGCATTCCGTTAAGTCTTCATTACCCATAATTAGCCCTCCACATCTTTAGTTGTACCTAACAATGATTCATTGCCGATGTAAGGAATGCAGAAATTCCAAGAACTACCCACACAGTGATAAAAAACATTAACACCATCGCTTTTAAAGCCAAATAAATCTGCATACCAACGTTGAGTTTTTCGATTTCTTACCAACACCTTATCAAATGGTTTGAATTCAATCTCTGGTTTCAAATCAACAATCTGTTTCTTCTCAGCATCCCAAGCCTTGCCTTCCTTTGCAAGGGCTGAAAAGAGTTGCTGCTTCTCTTCTTCTGTGGCATATTTTACACCGCTATCTTTACGACACCAAACACCATGAGACGTTGGGATAGTAATCTCTCCTGAAGCTGTAAGGGCTACATGGTATTCAAAATCTTTATACTTATTAAATTTACTAAAGATAAAAATATGATTTTTTGATAGAGCAGTACTAGGATTGGAGAGAATATCTCCATCCTTGAACTCAGGCTGCTTATCAATCTCCAAAGTTTCAAGATTGAGCTTGCTACCAAATTTTTCCTCGATAGTGTTGATGTAGGTCTGAGCAGCATCCTTGTCATCTTCAATATGATAGCTTTGTGTATTCTGCGCACCTAAATAAAATATATACCTCTTTTTACTTACACTAATCCAGTATTTACCTTCAAATGTAGTATAATCATCTTTTGAGAAACCATTAAAGATTATATGGCTATCATTATCGTTGCTAACCAGTATGTCACCTTTCTTCCAAAGGAACTTACTCCAGTCACGCAGGTTTCTGGAGGGAAATAATAGGCATTCTCCTAGTATATTATATAACCCTTTAGAAGAAAAAATCTCCATCCCGTTATTATGTTTCTTTACACATATATCATCCGTTGCATTTTGTATACACTGAAATGAACAATCACCAAATATAGGCGAGTATAATCTTATGCCCTTCGGTTTATCCTTCAGGATTTCCGCTATATTAATCTTTTCTTCCATATTATTTTACTCTTTTAAAATGAACATTTTTGCCATCCTTACGCTCGGTACTGCCGCATTTAAATCCGGTACAAGTTTCTGCGTACATATCGTTTGCAAACTCGTAAAAGAAGCATCCGTTGCATTCTCCTTTCTTGTCCTCGACCACCTTCAGGGTAATCTCAGAACCTACAGGTAAATCTTCCATAAGCTTAATTTCTCATTATGTGACACTTAACAATCTTATGAACCGCATTAGGCTGCGATTCATTGAAACTCTTAATAAACTGACGCTCCATTTCTTTTGGAAAGATGGGCTTTGTCGACTTCGGCATAGTGAGGACGGCTTGAATCTTTGCCCCCCATCCAAGGTAAGCAGACATCTGCGAGTTATCATTTCTCCTAACATCATAGCCTTACCCTTTCACATAGTTGATTACGTGCTTCTGGGCTTTCTCAGGCAAGTTGTCAAAAGCGTCTTCAATAACTTTGGCTGTCCGATCGCCATTAAGGTTCTCCAGCATTTCGCCAGCTACTTCAACCATCTTGTCTATAGGTAAAGAACTGAACTTATCAACTAAGAAGTTCTTCTGCTCGTTGATGGTCATATCATCGAACAAGTCCGATAAATCTACTTCAACTTTATATTCTGCCATAATTTAAAATTTTAAATGCAATTAGTTGTACCACACATCATTTGGCATAAGAGCCAATTTCCATCCATACTTCAGTTCATACCTTAATGTTCTAAGGTCGTTACTCATTACAGACGAAAGGCCAACAAACTTATTCTCATACTCCATAGCCGTAATTTTAGTTACCATACTTATAACGCAAATAATTAGCTTCTGAGCCAAAATAAAGCTCTGTGTCGCTCATATTTGCCTCCATCAAGTCATTCTCTACATCTTTATAAGAAGGCACGCAATCCTTAACTCTTTGGCAGAACAAAGGATATTTTGAAGAAACGTCTTCTCCGTCTTCATCATAGATATTAATCTTATCTACATTGTAATATGGATAAGAAGAAACGTTTCCATTTGAATGAATAACCTTTCTACTCTTAACGGACACCACGATTTCGGCTGGTTTGTTAATAGCATCAAACTCGCAAGTAAAATCATCAAGCTGCGCCTCAAAAGCCGCATCGTTAATCTTTTCAGATAAGTTTTCAAAAAACTTTTTCATTTTCTTATTACAGTTTTTATGGTGTGTCTCACCTTTTTTAAATTAGTAACCTTGTTTCTTAATTACGATGCAAAGATACAAAGAATATTCGAAATATGCAAGTTATTTAATGTATGTCTTTTGTTCTTTAATATATAGTAACATATAATACCAATAATTTGCTGACGTTAACACAAAAAATCCCCACCACTACATTATTATATATAGTGATGGGGCAAACATTTAAAACAAAATAACATTATGGATTTCTACGATTACTATATAGTATTTTCTTTAATTCTCCATCTACATCAAGTACTCCACCTTGCCAATCGGACTGAATATCTAAACTGAACCAACCACCTTCTTTTGTACGAGCGAACCAAATTTCATTCTCATCATACTCTTCAATAACACAACCAATGAAATAGTCAGTTGTTCCATTCCAGATCCAACTACACACGTCAGAATTATTCTTGAATGCTTGCTTTACATAATCCGGTGCATAGGCATATAAAGCCACGTCCTTTATGATTGCCTTATACAACCTAGAGCAACAGACCTTCCCATCATCAAAGAAAGGAATAACCTCACCTATTTTAGGTACACGCTTTATATCTTTCATTTTAAATCAAGTCCTCAACATAAGCCCATTTATAGATGGCGTTTGACTTGGTGAACTTCTTCCACCATTCTTCGCCCAAGAAATTCAGATGCTTGAAACGCTTACGAACCTTAGTCAGACCGACAATGCGTCTGTTATACTCAGGCAGCTCTTCAACAGAATGCCAAGCACCTTCTTTTTGATATTTCATTCCCAACTCCAAGGCTTGCTTGGCTATCTGCCTTGCACCTTGACTAAAGTCTATCTTATCAATCAACAATTCTAAGTCCATAATCAAATAACTTTTATGTTAACTTTGTCTTCAAAAAACGCTTCTAGCACTTCCTTGGCTTTTGCATCCGCTTCATCCAAGTCCGCACACTTGATAATCTGAACATCATAACCTATGGGGTTACGCAATTCATAAATACCATCAGCCTTTACCAATCGAAGGAAAATATCTCCACCTTTAAAGCGGTACGAATATCCATCAGACGCTTTGTTCCATTGTCTAATTATGTTCCTCACTGCCATAATATCTTTGTGCTTTCTCCAAATGCTAATCAATAGTAAACAACCTTTCGACTGGTCTCTTTGTTATATTCGGGTTAAGGGAATTGGCTACTTCCTTTTCCCAAACACATCTGAACTCTTGTGGCATCTGGTACTCACTGATAAATACCTTATGACCTCTTCTAGCCATTTCCATGCACCATATATAGAATCTTTCGTAATCGAAATTCTTTGATACATCATACTTTTTCGTAGCTTTGTAAGGCAAATCGCAATACACTATACTCCTATCCGGTATCACAAGTTCATCATAACTGCCGCTATAAAACTCGACACCTTTGAGAAGAGGCACATCACGCATTGTATTTTCAATCTGCTCCCTTATGTAATCTCTTGCCTTTCCGTTCTTGCCAACAACATTATGTCCGCTATAGCCACCATCAAAGAAACGACCATTAAAGCTAGCCATAAATCCTATTAGTCCAACACCAGCTTCGGTAAAGAAGTTATCCTTTCCGTGATAGCAATCTCGTGCCTTGTCATACATCTCCTTGCTAATATAACTGAAGACAAATCCACCATCCTGAAGATGCTTCCACATTTCGATAAGATACTTATTCTTGTCGTTGGCAATTCTGCGATACGTATTAGGAACGTTTTCAATAACGCTACAGCCACCACAGAATGCATCAACAAACGTATCATGTTCTTTATCAAGCATAATCGGCAATATTTCATGTACGATTCTTGCTTTGCTACCCATATACTTCATTGCAATAGTTTCTTTATCATTTTAACACCTTGCTTGCCAAACTTTCGCTCGACAACTGCATTGTAACTCACTCCGTCAATGAAACACTCATCCGGATAACGCACTTCAAGCCAATCCGTGAACTTAAGCAAGTTGAAGACCAGTTCTTTTCTTGCCAAAAGAAACCACATATCTATAAACTTTCCAAAGCTTACACCAAAGATTTTCTGAAATTCGTTACCTATCGGCAAGAACTCACTAGGTCCTATTTTCATCAGCTTGCTTTCTTTGATGTTGTTCTCTCCAAAGGAAAGTCACTCTTCATAAAATCATTAATTCCTATATAAGTCCGCTGCAAATCCTTCTCATCGTCTTTCAAGTCTTCCGTTGCATTGATAGCAGCCTCATTCAATGTCTGTTCGTCAAAGACACCTTTTCTCACCTTGTCGAAATAAGAAAGAATTTCTTTGGTCATCAAATGGTCTGCCAGTCTCTCGAAATCCTTATCCATCACTAATGCCATGAAGTCATAGGAGTTTTCAAAAGCAAGTATTGGGGCAAAATCCTTGAACGCTTGCATTAAGTTAACGTGCGACTCTTCAAACAGCTTACGGATGATATTCTCATAAGTTCCCAGACAAAGGTTGGTAAGATTGTACAGGATAATTGCATTCGCATAGACTCCCGATTTTTCACCAATTCCTAAGTTCTGTAACCTCACCGCAATCTTATCTCGCAACTTGTATAAGTCTTCACTGATCTTGTCATAGAACGCCATTGCGAATTCGTTATTGAAATCTGCATTAGGAACATAAGCGTCATAATACTTAATCACCTTGCGAAGGTTCTTCTTGCAGTCCACCCACTTCTTCTTAATTTCAAACCTAACGCATTTCTTCTTCAGAACACTCTTTTCGATTTTCTGCATGAAACACTCTGCCAGCACCATTTCAACATAGACATATTGCTGGAGATAACCTCTAGTAACAATCATAACCTTGTTTACTTCGGTTTCGGTCATTCCATGCGGCACACTGATAATTATCTTCTTGCCACCAACGTCCAACAAGACTCTTCGGAAACAATTTACACTAGGCATAATGCTTTCTTTTTGAATATTCAACAACCTTATTATAGCACTCCGTTCTCACCAAATCCTCGACCCGATTCAATGCACAAACCTCATGAGTATCATTCATATTGACTGATGGGCAGCAAATCTGACAAAAAAACTTTGTTCTGATGGCAAAGCCAAAGAACTTAATTTGCTCCTTGAATACCCGACCGGACACCACCTTATCAAGTTTCTTCTTGCCATCGAAGAGATTCAAACTCTCCTCTCTACGATATACAATATCGGTCTTAACCGAAAAAATCTTTCCGAACATAACTATTCCTCCAAATTTCTAAGCGTTTCAAGACTCTCATCATTATCAACATCATAGCCGATATGATATTCATTACCAATTCTTGCGCCAACATATATCTCTTCCGCATTCAAGATATACCGGAACATCTGCTCACGGGTCTTTCTCGATTCATCGCTCAATCCTAATACATCGAAGCACTCTTCTTGCACAGACTTACAAGGTTTCGTTCCCATATATGAAACATAAGCCAGCTTTCCGTCCTGATGCAATGGCTTCCACTTCTCCCACCAATGGTTGCGGTACTCCAAGATACCTCTTTCTACTCCATCGGCACAAACATGTTTAACTATTCGTATTTTCATTATCAACCTTTTTTAAAACAACTTTTACAGTCTTTTCTTGGCACTTGAACACACGAGACTTAATCTTGTATGTAAGATTATTAATCACGACATAATCCCCTACACAAGGCATGAAATAGAAATCGTAATTTTTCCAAATGATATTGCCTTCAAAGTAAAATTCCACCAATCTTCCTCCTCTTTTAAAGCTTTAAACTTATCCATCATAATAGAATTGGTCTCTGTCCAAAAAACTATGATAACCTTTTTTACATCAACCCCTTCTTCTTGTGCAATATCCTTTGTGGCCTTAACGAAATCAAAATACCCTTCATCTGATTCTAATATTCCGGCGGAATACGCCATACGTCCATTCTTAATGAATCTTGCGGAAAAATAAAAGTATCTTTTCATCGCAGTAACTCCCTAGTAAATTCGTTACGCATCGGCTCTACGATGCTTGTGTACAAACTCTTCTTGTCTTCCGGAATATCATCCGGTGTAATAGAGAACATCAACAAGTAAGACATCGGAATCCCCAACACCTTACAAATTGCATCAATCTTACTTTTGCGTGGAAACGTTCTTCCGGTTTCCATAAACAACATATTCGTCTCGCTACAACCGATAGCCTTAGCCAGTTGTCGTTGGGTCAAGCCCTTGCTTATCCTAATTGTCTTAATCGCCTTTCCTAAATCCATTTAACCTCCTATTTTAATATTTCAAATCTATTCTTAATTGCAATCATCGCATCCTTGACTCCATCCTTATATCCAACAGAATACAAGGAACAATCCTCTTCGCTCGGCTTTCCGGTTTTTGATTTCAAAAATTCTTCTATCTCACGGAAGCCATGTTCTAAGAATCTAAGGAACATCGCATTCTTCGTAATAGCTGGTCGTAGGGTATCTTTAACCCAATCCCAGCCATCACCATAACCTAACGTGAAATTTGAATTGCCACAATATTTCACTTTCGGCTCATCAAGCCATTGTTTTAAAATTTCTTTCTTTGTCATTATTCCCAGTTTTTGAGGTGTGTCTCACCATTTTAATTAATAACATTTGTTTCTTAATCACGATGCAAAGATACAAAGAATTATTATAATATGCAAATGTTTTAATGTGTTTCTTGTCTATATTAATATATTTTAATCTTACTATATAGAATCTACTATTTGTTTTGCAGTTTTTTAGATTTCGCTCTCTTTCAAATACCCCTGTTGTCTATTACCTTTAACGTGTGCCTCACGCTTTGTAATTTTTGCATCTTGCAGCGATTTCTGTCAGTCGCTTCCCTTGTACTTTCGTAGTGCTACCCTTCTTGCATTTCAAAATGACATACTCCCCCGTTATTCGCAAGGAATTGTTGGGTGACTAGCGTGGCTGCGCCCTTGCGAGTGCTTAGGTGTCTTACTACCACTCCCCAATTCGGCAATGCCCTGCCGAAGTATATTCTCAGCTGCGAAGAGGTCTCTAGGATGAACCGCACCACAACTAGGACAAGTCCAAATCCTATCAACCAATGACAGCTTATCATTCTTATAACCACAAGTACAGAGACGGCTCGATGGAAAGAATCGGTCTATCTTGTGAACCTGAACACCATACTTCTTCGCAACGTGCTCCAACTTCACAACGAAATCGCCATGAGCCAAGTCAGACATCTTGCGTCCCCAATTACGCTTCATTCCCTCCAAGTTCAAATCCTCCAAGCAAATCAAGTCATAACGCTTGCACAACTCATGCGCCATCTTCCACTGGAAATCGGAACGCTTGTTCACGATGTTTTGATACAATCGCTCCAACTCCAGCTTCTTGCGCTTGCGGTTATTGCTGCCCTTCTTGCACTTCGAGAGGTTGCGAGACCTGCGCCTAAGCTCCTGCAAGTCAGCTTTAAGGAACTGAGGATTATCTATCTCACGCCCATCGCTCAAAGTCAAGTATTTCTTTAAACCAAAGTCGATGCCCACGGATGCACCATCGTGTGACTTTCCGTAATGTCTGGCTTCTTTATCCAAGCATAGGATAATAAAGTATTCGCCCAGCTTGTTGCGCTTGACCGATACCCTCTTGACCTTGCCATCGTAGGGACGGCTCAAAGAGAATTTGAAAGACTTCTTTATCTTGTTTATCGTCAACTCGTTTTCACTGAGGGAATAGCCATTATCCATAAAAACGAACGAACTAAATTCAACCATCTTTTTGAACTTAGGTGGACGCTTTGCATCATGCTTAAAGAAACGCTTGTAAGCAATATCCAATCTATCTAAAATTTCCCTAACTGTTTGAGCAGCTAACAACACAGGCTTGTAACGCTTAGAGAAATGCTTATACATAGTAAATCTTGGAATGTACTTGTGATACAACTTGTAATATCTCTTCTGCAAGGCAAGCGCACGATTCCAAACATAGCAAGCCTCACGGAGCATCTTATCCAAATGCTTCGTCTTCTTAGTCCGATATAGCTTGTACTTGTATGAAATCATATCCCTAAATTTTAAACAGTTTTTTAATTGGTGTGTCTCACCAAAATCCACCTGCAAAGATACAAAATTTCTTTCATATATGCAAGGAAATCAGCAAGAACTTTCACCGAAATTCTAATTAAGTGCAGTTTATTGTGTGCCTCGCATTTATATCTTATGCTACCTTAGATAGCGTTTCTTCAGCTATCTCTACCCACTGGCAAGCATCCTTGCGAAAGAACCCCTCATCAAAGAGCCTCTGCAAATGATTATAA
>ENA-OPKX01000397-OPKX01000397.1-human-gut-metagenome-genome-assembly--contig:-NODE-397-length-9683-cov-4.086726_pt1 | contig 9683 bp, 6 predicted proteins | sample MGYA00241791_ERZ501709 | MGnify/ENA primary metagenome ERZ501709 (study PRJEB25962, sample SAMEA2042091) | human gut metagenome | biome: human gut; feature: human-associated habitat; material: faeces...
TCACGATGCGCTTCTTCATCTGACCCTTCAGCTTGATGTTCATCCAAGCGACCTTTAAAGCCTCGCTCATTGTGTAGCCATTCTTCTTGATGAACTGCCAAGCAAGCTTCATCACTTCTCTCATCATATTCTTAAATGTAGTAGCCATAATCTTTCAATTTTAAAGGGTTAAACAAAACGTTACTTGCAAAGTCCAATGCTCTCACGAAGGAAACTCTTTGCCTCGGCGTTGCTCATCTGCAACTTCTTCTCGATGAGGTTAATCATCTTGTTTGTGTCCTCCTGTGTGTTGAGGTTGTTGCTGACGAACTCAACCATAATGAACTTCTGTATCATATTCTTTCTAACCATTGAAGTAGTCATATTGCTATACCGTTTTACGAGTGCCGACTCGGAGGTGCAACCTCAGCTAAATTAATAATGTTCTTGTGACCTTTCTTTCTTAATCACGATGCAAAGATAACGCTTTTATGTGATATAATAAAATAAAATATCACTTTTATGCAATATTTTGATGTTTCTTAACAAATAACGCTTGAAATTCATATATATTCACAATAAAACACTTTAAAATCATATTTTTGCTTATTTTCTTTGTTGTTTCAATAACTTTTTGTATCTTTGCACCAAATTAATAACACATATAAGTAATGTATATATGAATATAAAGAAAACGATAAAAGATAATGGATGGACTCTTGAATCATTAAGAGCCAAAATGCAGGAGATAGAGGGGCGTGAGGTAAAACAGTCTTCTATGTCTCGAATAGTGAATAGTGCCAACCCTACAGTTGAAACACTTCAAAGGCTTGCAGATGCTATGCAGATAAGTATTTGTTCGTTCTTCGAAAACGACCAGCAGGGCACTTCTTTAGTCTGCCCTCATTGTGGTAAGCCTATGAATGTAGAAATCAATTTAAAAGTGCATTGACTCTTATGGAAATAAATATAATGTTATCGGGCTTCCGTAAGTTAGCTGATTACCAAAATGGTAAATTTACGTTACTAATGCCTTATGAGCCAAACCGTACAAAGCATTATGGTGTATATTTAATAGTTTTTGGTTCTGGGTATTCCTTTTATGTTGGTGTGTCATCTAATCTAAGAAAACGTGTACAACAACATTATTGGGGAATGAAAGGTAAATATCATTGTTTGCCTCTTGTTCAAAAGGCATTTAACAAATATAATTCGTTTGGTATATACGCATTAAATGAGAGCAACGATGCTGCTTATGAAGATGACTTTATAAGAATCTTGCGACCACCTCTTAATACGGATTATGTTAGTGACAAAAAATTAAAGTACAATGAGCTAAAAGCTGCAAGCGAGAAGTTAGGAGTCAGTTTGTCTTCTTTGTTAGATGAAAACAGAGCTGTTCGTTTTGTAGAGGATAGGCATGCCAATAATTTCATCGCCCTAATAAAACAAGGTGGTGAGTTGTATTCCGCTTCTTCAATTGCTGAGGCTAGGGCTTTGCTTGACAAGCTGGAAAGTAATTAGGTGAGCGTTCCTCTCAAGTATTGATAATTAAAACAATTAGATTATGAAGAAAGATTTGTTAGTTGCCGTAATAATAATGCTTGCATTGCCATCTAAGGCACAAGAATATATCAAGGCGATGCCTGTAGTTCCCAAGAAAGGATTTCAGACATTTGGGCAGTATATTGAGACACATGATGTATCTGAAATGGATGGTGATACCGTAACGTTGGCAAATGTCTATGGAACTATAGGTTATGCCATGATGGATAGGTATGTAGGGCGTATTGATAGAAGTTTCTTTTTAATGATGCAGGATGCTATATATGAAGATGACAAGAATGTAGATTCCAAGAAGATGCTTTATGTTCCTATATCACCTAGTAAATATGAGCTGACAGAAATCAATACCAATGTTTTATGTTGGGATGATTACAAGGATGTCCAGAAGTTATTCCAAGCGAAGGACAAGCAACAGTTTGATTATATGACCTTGGTAGATAAATTGCGTTGGGATATGTTGAAGCGAACGAAATGCTATCTTAAAAATATCTATGGTGATGGCTATGTGATTGTTCCAAAGGAAGAACAGGCTGAATATGGATTCACCCAAACAATGAAGGAAATCAAGGAGTCCTTGCGCAAAGGTGCTTTGATAATTGGAAATGTGAGACCTTTGCCAATGTTTGCCGTATCATCCTATAATGATATTAAAAGCCGTTTCAGTACAATAAAAAGCGTGTTGTCTGCGTTAAAGCTATAGAGCCGCAACCTTTTAAGCGTGTGGCTTCAATTGTTATATAGAACTCAGAGTGTTCTGCATGTGAATGTAGAACACTTTTTGTTAATTGAGGTTAATGTAACAAAAAAGTTATCCTTTTATTTGCATATATAACAAAAAAGTTATATCTTTGCATTGTCTTAAGGACAAAAGAGGTCTTTTACTTATTTATTAATTTCTTCTATATATGATGAAGACTAGTCAATTATTGAGAAAGCTGACCCAAGCAGGTTGCTATGTGGTTCGGCATGGTGGTAATCACGACATTTGGTTTAGTCCAACAACAAAACTTAAATGTCCAGTGCCACGGCACGGCAGTCGTGAAGTTTCTCGAAAGACTTACGACAGTATTCTTGAAAGATTGCTTGGGCTTTAAGCCCAGCAATTTTTTCACTTATATAGCAAGACGTTGATATGGGTTTAAGACCTCTTTTTAAAGTTTAGAATCGGGATTATGGCAACAAAGGTAATTATACAAGTAGAAAAGTGTAAAGAAGAAAAGAATTTTTCTTGCTATATGGTGGATAAATTTCCAGACTTCCATCTAGTCGGATTTGGCAACTCTGCAAAACAAGCGATGGAAGATATTTTTGTAGCAAAGGAAGAGATTAAAGAGCTTCTTGAAGAAGAGGGAAAGCAAATGCCTGAATTGGTGTTTGAGTTCCGGTATGATATAGGTTCTTTCTTCGATTATTTTTCATATCTGAATATAAATGGTGTCGCAAAGAAAGCTGGCATTAATGCTTCTCTGATGCGTCAGTATGCAATGGGTATCCATGAGCCTAGCAAAAAACGTAAGCAGCAAATTCTTGATTGCTTACATGGAATTTCAAAAGAATTACAGGCTGTCGTGATTTGACGGTCTTTATATATAGAAGAAAAATAAGTAAACAACCGAGCCTTCTGCATGTGAATGTGGAAGGCTTTTCTGTGTCTAGACCTTATTCTTTGCACTTAAATCTTTAGTGAAATAGCACATATTAATCCTTTCGATATTCCTTTGAATATTAGCTAATTTTGCCAAATAAAAAGTAAAGAAATGGCAGAAATACAATTTAATGTTCGGGCGAATTTCGAGCAGGTTACGAAACTTCGTTCCGAGTGTGAGAAATTGAGGGCTGAGTTGTTGAAGACCAATAAGTCAACCGACCCAGCTATTGTTGCGGATTTGACGGAAAAATATGCAGATGCAAGCAATCGCTTAAAGGACTTGACACAAGCTGCTTCAAGAGCCGCTTACGTGATGTCTTCCGAGTTTAATAAGAAGATGCAAGCAGCCGCAAGGGAAGTTTATAGCTATGAACTTCAAATGCAAGCTACCAAAGACCGAATAGAGAAAATCCAACAGCAAATCACGAACAAGAGATTAACTCTAGGAGTTACAACGGATAAGTCATCCATAGATTCTTTACAGAAGAATATTGACTATTTAAAAGGCTCTTTGGCAGGTCAAACAGCTCAGTTGAAGAACTTAGAAGGAGGTGCTGTCGGTGCTCGTCAGACATTGGAGAATATGCGGAATGAGTATGTTTTGTATGCAGGTTCAGCAAATCCGGCAAAAGAGGCAACAAATATGTTGACCGATAGCATGAGCCAAATGATAGAACGTATGAAGTCCGCTCCAACTGCTGGAGAGGGTATGTCTAGCTTGTTCCAAAGAGTTACTGGCGATGCTCACATGCTTTCGACTGCTTTGCTTGGCGGTTTAGGATTTGAACAACTGACAAGTAGTATTTTCAATACTCGTTCCCAATTCCAGCAACTTGAAATATCTTTCAATACCATGCTTGGTAGTGCGGATAAGTCTAAACAATTAATGGACGAACTTATCCAAACGGCAGCTCATACACCTTTCGATATGTCCAGTATTACGGGTGGCGCAAAACAACTTTTGGCATACGGAACGGAAGCGAAAGATGTTAACAAAACCCTTGTCCAGCTTGGTGACATTGCTTCGGGCTTGAATATTCCGCTTGGAGACCTTGTTTATCTTTATGGAACGACCGTTTCGCAAGGAAGAATGTTTACAATGGATTTGCGTCAGTTCATGGGTCGAGGTGTCCCATTAGCAGAAGAATTGGGTAAAATCTTACACCAAAACACAACGGAGGTTCAAGAGTCTGTTTCCAAGGGTAAAGTGACATCAGACATCTTCAAGGAAGCTATCGCCAACATGACGCAAGCAGGGGGACGCTTCGGAGGCTTAATGGAACAACAATCAAAGACCTTGGAGGGTCAGTGGAGCAATATTGGTGACTCCATTCAGCAGATGTTCAACGAAATCGGCAAAAAATCCGAGGGCGTGTTCTCTAGTGGATTGTCAATTATTTCTGCTATGGTAGAGAATTGGCAAGAGGTAATAAAAGTTATTGGCGTAGCTACAATAGCTGTTGGTTCTTATCGTGCATCATTAATGGCGGCTGCTTCTATTCGCAAAGCAGAGGAAGCGCAACAAGCCGATGATATGATGAAGGGAATTGATGCTGAAATCAAGCGTTTGCAAGACCTAGAGAACTCAAACTATAGAACTTTGGGTAAGGATAAAAAGCAAGAGCGAGTAAACAAACAACAAGACTTGGCAAGTGTTGTTGGAGATACCGCTGTGTCCGATGATTTTGTAAAGGCAAGATTAGATGCTGCAGAACAAGAGGGTGTTATTACGGCAGAAATGCGTTCCCAACTAGAGATGAAACGTGAACTCTTGCAGGCTCAGCAAAAAGCAACTGCACAAAGCCAGATTGAGCTTGATGAAGAAAAGAGGAAGACCGAGGAACTGCGTCAACAAAAAATAGAGTCTCTTAAAGATGATTTGAAGACTACTACGGAGAAAATATCAAATCTTGATGATAGGGATGTAGAGTTGGCTAGACAATATACATCAGCCTTGAATGATTTGCAAGATGCCCAAGATGCCTTTGCTGAGGCTCAAAAATTGGTTGAGGAAACTGCTGGTGGCGCAAACTTAGCTTTTGATGCAGAGGGTAATGCCGTGAATGCGCTAGAAGCAAAAGAACGTTTGGAAACGACAACAAAACAAGTGAATGCTGCTCAAACAAAGATTTCGACCATTGAAAGCGAACGTAAGACGATTGCTCAAACAAAGGAGAATTTAAGTAAGCAACAGGCTACGATACAAAATAATATTAACACTGTTTCTCAAGCTTCCAATACCACTGCAAAGAAAGCTGGAATATTGGCGACAACAACGGCCACTATCAAAAATGCACTTTATGCAGCAGGTACAAAGTATACGACTACGGTTGTCAATCTTTTTTCAAGTGCGGTAAGAAGTAGCGAAAAGGCTTTAAAAAGTATGTGGGCGGCAATGGCTGCTAATCCGATAGGTGCATTGATAACACTGGGGACAACTTTGTATTCCGTATTTTCTATGTTTGGAGAAGAGACTGAAGAAATATCGTCAGATACTTCTCATTTTGGAGAAACAACAAGTTTGACCAGTAAAAAGGTTGAAACATTGATGAATGTTTTAAGGAATACAAATGAAAGTACTGATGCGCATAAAAAAGCAAAAGATGAACTTATTGAGGTATATGAACAATATGGAATAAAATGCGACAATGAAAAGGATAATTTGGAAACGTTGAAAAATAAGCATGACGCTTTTATTGCTTCTTTACAATTAGAAAATGCTGAACGAGAAAAAGCTAACGCTTTGATGTCTATATCTTCTCAATATGAGGAAGCAAGGAAAAACCTAGATAAGGATTTTTCTGATTCACTAGGTGGTAGTTGGCTTGATTTCGGACAACATATTGATAAAGAAGACATATCAGCTGTACAGATGATGTTTAATTCCCTTGTTTCTGATGATGTGTTGGCTAAGATAGACTCTTTAAGGCAGAAAATGGATTCAGCAAAGAAAGGAACATTGGAATATGCTAATGCCGCACAAGAATACGATGCTGCTCTTCGTAACCTGTTAGTTCCTTTTGAGGAATGGGGTAAGAAGATGGGGTACAATAGTTTCGTGATGGCAAGTTTGCGAGGTTCGATATTAAAGCATATAGATAGTATAAACTCTTTGAATGAAAGTTACAAAAAGGCAGAGGATGCAATATATAAAGGAAGCACTGCGACTGTTGATTGGAATAACTCCCAAGCAAAGGCTCGTTGGATAGTTAACAAGAACAAGCAATCAATCCAAGAATTGGTAGAGCAAACTGATAATCTTATCAATTTATGGAATAAAGAATACGGGTTGAATTTAAAAATTCATTATGATGATTCGGAAATTCCAAATTGGATGAAATCTATGACAACGAAGGAGTTGCGAAATTTAATTTCAAGGAGAGAGGCGGATATTTTACAACAGGAAAATCACGAAAAGAAAACTGGGCATAAGTTGGTAACACGTTCAGGAGGTAAGTTTAGGTCAAGAACGGAAAATCAAACGGATGTTGCAATGGCGAAATCTGTAATTCAATCACGTACACCAAAGAGTAATACAACAACAAAATCAAATACAACCCATACTACTCCAAAGAAAACAGGTGCAACGGATGACCCACAAGCAAGAGCGTATGAACGCAAGAAGGCTGAGGAGGACTATGCTAAGTCTATTTCTTCCTATTCGGAGAAAGCTATCCAAGACATGACCAAGAACCGCATCAATGCGATGAATGAGGGTTATAGCAAGGAATTGGCTCAGATAACCGAGAATGCCGACAAGGAGAGAAAGGCGGTAGAAGATGGTATAGACAAATTAGTTGAGGCTAGAAAAAAGCGTGATCAAGCTGTTTGGGTTAATTCTGGCAAGGGTCGTAAGGCTAATATGTGGAAACAGAGCAAAACCGATGAAGAGTATAAGAATGAGGTTTTGAATGAAACCATGAAGGATAGTAAGGGTAATCCGGTTAAGGTCAATGGCATGAATATGACCATAGGCATGAGCGTTGCTAATCAGATGAATGCAATTCGGGATAAGGCTGTAAAGCAGAATGAGGATGTGCTTACTAAAGAAGCGCAAAGCATGTACGATTATCTGAAGACTTATGGTACATTCCAAGAGCAGAAGTTAGCTATTGCTGCCGATTATGCTAAGAGGATTAGCGAGGTTGAAAACTCTACGGATTCGGACTCAAGCAAGCAATGGAAGATAAAGTCTTTGAAAGAAGAGCAGAAGAAAGAAGCGGATTCGGTTGAGGCTAGTGCTATTATGCAGAAGATAGACTGGTATCAAGTCTTCGGAAATGTTGGTGGCATTATGAAGGATGCGCTTGTTCCTTTATTATCAGATTTGGATAAGTTCGTAGGTACGGATAAGTTCCAAAATTTGGGAGCAGACCAGCAGAAGAGTATCGTTGATGCAATGCAGAATATCCGTAATTCGATTGGTAATACAAGTGATTTGGGTTGGAAAGACCTTGCAAGGGACGTTGTAGCTTATCAGGAGGCTCTGAAGAATGCGAAAATTGCCCAAGAGGAATATACTGAAACAGAAACTAAGCTTACACCTCGCATTAAGGATTTGCAAAATCAGATAGTGAATGCGAAAAAGTCGGGCAATGTCGCAGAGCAAGCTAGATTGCAAAATGATTTGAATAAAGTACAAGGTCAGTTAGCGGAGTCCGGCGAGAAGATTGTTACGGCTAACACAAAAGTCCGTACTAGTGGTCAGAAGTTGGCTCAAACGACACAGAATGTGACGCAACCGATTTCTGCTATCCATGAGTTCCTTTCTACTTCTGGACTATCCGATTTGGCATCTCTTTGGGATAGTTTCGACCAACTTAAAGGTGGAATTGACGGATTGAAAGCTTTGGATGAGGCTAAGAAAGCGGCTGATGGTCTGAAGGATATGGGCAAGGAAGCCGCAGACGCAGCCGCAGCCGCTGGTAAGAAAGCTGGTGATGCGCTAAGTGAAGGATTGTCAAAAGCTGGACTAATAGGTCAAATCGTATCTGCCATCTTGAAAATACTTGATGTTTTGAAAGATGGTATTGGAACATTGATTAGTAGCTTGATTGATACAGTTCTGAATGCGGTCAACGGCATATTAAAGAATATTCTAAGTGGCGATTTTATAACTCAGATAGGAGGTTCTTTGGTAAGCGGTATTGGCAATATTCTCAATACAATATCGTTTGGTGGCTTCAATAGTTTGTTTGGAGTTGGTGGAAACGCAAAAGAAGTAAACCGAACTATAGACAAATTAACGGATAGAAATGAAATCTTGACGGATGCTATAGACAAGTTACGAGACTCTATAGACAAGAATAGTGGTATTAAAGCCATAGAGGAAGCTCAAAAAGCCGAAAACCTCCAAAAGGAGAAAGAGCAAAATTTAAAGAGTATCATGGAGGCACAAATGGGTTATCATGGTGCTCATGGAAGTTTTAACCGTTATTTCCGAGGATTTTCGCAAGAGCAAATCAAAAAGGTGTCCGATGCAATAGGCAGACAATGGAATGGTAATCTTAGCGACTTGCAATCTTCTGATGAAGCTGCTGCCATCTTGCAGAATCCAGATATTGTTGAGGCTATCAAGAATACAGGTAAGGGTGGCTATGGAGATAGAGTTCTTGAAAAGTTGAAAGACTATGCGGCTGAGGCTGGAACATTAGAGGATATTGCTGACGACCTTGCAGAAAGCTTGACGCAAATATCTTTTGATAGTTTGAAGAGCGAGTTCATAGATACTTTGATGGATATGGATTCCTCTGCTCAGGACTTCTCTGATAATTTCTCCAAGATGCTTATGCAAGCCGTTCTAAAGGCTAATGTGGATGATTTGTTGGGTAATGATATGCGAGCATTCTATGATGAGTGGACGGAACGAGCTAAGGCAAATGGCGGCAAATTATCTCAGACGGATATAACCGCCTTGAAGGAAAAGTATGATGGAATGGTTCAAGAAGGACTGAAGATAAGGGATGAAGTAGCCGAAATTACGGGTTACAAACAATCTTATGAACAGTCCGCTTCTTCCGGTTCTTTTGAATCAATGAGTCAAGACACAGGCGATGAGTTGAATGGTCGTTTCACTGCGGTACAAATTGCCACGGAGGGAACGTATGAGGAAACAAAGCTCATAAATACCAAGTTGGATGCTATTGCAGCTCGTAATGGTGGTGCAGATGGCAGTTTATTAACGGCTAGCGTGAATACTATTATGGGGAATGTGGGTAACATTTGGTTAGCCGTTGATGAGGGTAGGACTATCCTTGCACAAAGTCTGATGTACTTGCAGTCGATTGATGAGCGACAAGGGCGATGGCATAAGCCTATGTTGCAAGCATTCAATGATATACACGAATTGAAAGATAAGATGAGTAGATTGTAAACAAAGAAGAGGAACGTATGATGCGCTCCTCTTTCTTTTTAGTATGCTCGGCATGAGCTTATTCTTTTACCTTTGCACCCGGAATCACGAAAGCCAAAGTAGGTTAATGGGTGTTAA
>ENA-OPKX01000398-OPKX01000398.1-human-gut-metagenome-genome-assembly--contig:-NODE-398-length-9683-cov-1.594308_pt1 | contig 9683 bp, 8 predicted proteins | sample MGYA00241791_ERZ501709 | MGnify/ENA primary metagenome ERZ501709 (study PRJEB25962, sample SAMEA2042091) | human gut metagenome | biome: human gut; feature: human-associated habitat; material: faeces...
ACTGGAGTAAAAATGCTTCTGCTGACGGATATATCGTTGAGATGTATCAGGGTAACAAGTGGGTAAGAGTTGCAAAGATTACAAGCAACAACACCACAACATTAAGAAAAGCGGGACTTAAGGCAGGAACTGCTTACAAGTTCAGAGTTAAAGCATATAAGATGAGCGGCAAGACTGCGGTTTACGGCGCATACAGTGCAACTGTTGCCGCAAGGACAAATCCGTCTGTTATAAAGGGAGCGAAGCTTACTGGCAGAGCGGCTGACGCTCTCCGTATCAACTGGAGTAAGAATGCTTCTGCTGACGGATATATCGTTGAGATGTACAAGGGCGGAAAGTGGGTAAGAGTTGCTAAGATAACCAATAACAGCACGACAACCTTTAGAAAGGCGGGACTTGCTAAGAATACTGCTTATAAGTTCAGGGTTCGCGCTTATCATATGAGTGGAAAAATGGCGCTTTACGGTAATTATGGTAGTGTGAGTGGGAAGACCGCGGCGAAGTAATTACTACTGAATAAAAGTTAATAGTTTAATCGGGCATTGGCGTGAAAGCTGATGCCCGGTTTTTTGTGGTGTATGGGATAGTGCGGGGTTGGCGGTGTTTGTGGAGGTGGAGATAATCGTGGCGGCGGGGTTGGCCGATTGCGCCCGCCGCACTTGCAAAAACGGGGGATTTGTGGTACAATAAAACTAATTATTGACTAAAGTTGCGCTGTGCGGGGGAGCACGGCGGTTGAAAGGATAAAGCTGATGGCAAAGAAAAATTATGACGACAACAGTCTTAAACAGCTGAAAGGGCCTGACCAGGTGCGACTGCGCCCGGGTGTTATATTCGGCTCGGACGGGCTTGACGGCTGTTGTCACTCCGTGTTTGAGATACTTTCAAACTCGATAGACGAGGCGAGAGAGGGCTTTGGTAACAAGATAATAGTTACGCGCTTTCTTGATAAAAGCATAGAAGTGCAGGATTACGGCAGAGGTATACCGATAGACTTCAATAAAAACGAGGAAAAGTACAACTGGGAGCTTGCCTTCTGCACACTGTACGCGGGCGGTAAGTACGACAACAACAGCGGAGATAACTACTCATATTCGCTCGGTCTTAACGGTCTGGGTCTTTGCTCGACACAGTTTGCGGCTGAGTATATGGAGGTCGAGAGTAACAACGGCACATGGATATACGACCTGAGATTTGAAAAGGGCTATAATGTTGAAAAGGAAGAGCGCGGTTTCCGCCGTCACCAGTCGGACGGAACAACGGGTACAAAAATCAAGTGGAAACCAGACCTTGACGTATTCACCGATATAGATGTACCGTTTGAATATTTTGACGATGTTCTGCGCAGACAGGCAGTTGTAAATGATGGGCTGACTTTTGTGCTCAGAAACGAAGTGCGTGACGAGGAAACAGGGGAAACACGCTTTGAAGAGCATATCTACTGCTATGAGAATGGTATCAGCGACTACCTTAAAGAAATAGTGGGTGATACGGCACTCACGACCGAGCAGGTATGGAGCGCACAGCGTACAGGTAAAGACAGAGAGGATAAGCCGGAATACAAGGTAAAGATGAAGGTCGCTTTTGTATTCTCAAATAAGGTACAGCTTATACAGCACTACCACAATTCAAGCTGGCTTGAGCACGGCGGAAGTCCCGACAAGGCTATGCAGGCGGCATTCACAAATCAGATAGACGGCTGGCTGAAAGCCAACAGCAAGTACAACAAGACCGAGGGCAAGATAAAATTTACCGATATTGCCGACTGCCTTGTGTTTATATCTTCAAACTTCTCAACACAGACAAGCTATGAGAACCAGACGAAAAAGAGCATAACCAATAAATTTATACAGGAGGCTATGACCGACTGGCTGAAGCATCAGCTTGAAGTCTACTTCCTTGAAAACCCGGACGAAGCGGTCAAGATATGCGAGCAGGTGCTGATAAACAAGCGTGCCCGTGAAAATGCCGCTAAGGCGAGGGATACAATAAAGAAACAGCTTTCGGGCAAGATAGACCTTGCGAACAGGATACCGAAGTTCGTTGACTGCCGCAGTAAGGACACGGCAAGACGTGAGCTTTATATAGTGGAGGGCGACTCGGCTTTAGGCGCTGTAAAGCAGGCGAGGGACGCAGACTATCAGGCGGTAATGCCTGTAAGAGGTAAGACGCTCAACTGTCTTAAGGCAAGCTATGACAAGATATTCAAGAGCGAGATCATCACAAATCTTATGAAGATACTGGGCTGTGGTGTCGAGGTAAAGGCTAAGGCGAACAAAGACCTTTCGACCTTTGATCTAAATAATCTCAGATGGGAAAAGATAATTATCTGCACCGATGCGGACTATGACGGGTACCAGATAAGAACGCTCATTCTTACCATGCTGTACCGACTTGTCCCGACCGTAATTGAGCAGGGATATGTATATATCGCAGAGTCGCCGCTTTATGAGATAAACAGTAAGGATATGACCTACTTTGCCTATACGGAAGCGGAAAAGCAGAGGATACTTGCCGATATAGGCGAGCAGAAGTATAAGATACAGCGTTCAAAGGGTCTTGGTGAGAACGAACCGGAAATGATGTCGCTGACGACTATGAACCCCGAAACAAGACGGCTTATAAGAGTAATGCCGGAGGACGCACAGAAAACTCAGGAGATATTCGAGCTTCTGCTCGGTGATAACCTTGACGGACGAAAGGACTATATCCGCGACTACGGCTATAAGTACCTTGATGATATAGACGTATCGTAAGACGGAGGATATATGGAGATCAACAGGATAGAGGTAATATCGGCGGTCGTATCGGAGATGATAGCGACACTGCCCGAGGAAAGACAGCAGAAAGCGTATGTACATCTTTTCGGTACGGCGCAGACGGCGGGGCTTATCGCACTGCGCAGAGGTGTGAACGCGGAGCTTGCACAGATAAGCGGACTGCTCCACGACTACCGTAAATATCTGACCGGCGTTGACGAAAAGCACGCAGAGGAAAGTGCTGACGCAGTAATGCCGATACTCGCAAAGACGAGGCTTTTCAGCGTGTGCGAGATAGGCAATATCACAAGAGCTATTGCAAATCACAGCGACAAGGAAAATGTCGGGCTTCCGCTTGACGAGGTGCTGAAAGACGCAGATATTTTACAGCACGTTTTGCAGAATACAACGCTACCGATAAGAGATAAATATGAAAAACGCTTTGAAAAGCTGAAAAAAGAGTTTTCGCTCTGAGCAGGACATAAAGCTAAAAAGAGGTATAGATTTTGAGAAAAGGAAAGAACGAAAAGAGCGAGAAGAAAATCGCTTCCAATAAAAACGCTTATATAGAGGGCGCAGGCATTGTCGAAAATCAACCGATAACCGATACGCTGACCGAAAACTATATGCCGTATGCGATGAGCGTTATAGTTTCCCGTGCGCTCCCCGAAATTGACGGTTTCAAGCCGTCCCACAGAAAACTGCTGTATACTATGTACAAGATGGGTCTGCTTACGGGTGCAAGAACGAAGTCGGCGAACATTGTCGGACAGACGATGAAATTAAATCCGCACGGCGATATGGCAATATACGAAACGATGGTAAGACTTGCAAGGGGCAACGAGGCGCTTCTGCACCCGTATGTTGACAGCAAGGGTAACTTCGGCAAGGCGTATTCAAGGGATATGTCGTTTGCGGCATCACGATATACGGAGGCTAAGCTCGACCCTATCTGCGCGGAGATATTTGCGGATATCGACCGTGATATAGTTGACTTTGTGCCGAACTACGATAACTCGATGACAGAGCCTGTACTGCTCCCTACAAGATTTCCTGCGGTACTGGTAAATAATAATGTCGGTATCGCCGTATCTATGGCAAGTAATATCTGCTCGTTCAACCTGTCGGAGGTGTGCGAAACTGCCGCCGCGCTGATGAAAAATCCCGAACACGATATTGTATCCACCCTTAAAGGTCCTGATTTTCCCGGCGGCGGGTTTATATTACAGGACGAGAACGAGCTGCGCCGTATATATGCTACCGGACGCGGAAGCGTCAAGGTACGCAGTAAGTATATCTATGACAAGGCGGCAAACTGTATCGAAGTGACCGAGATACCGCCTACAACTACTATCGAGGCGATAATCGACAAGATAGTTGAGCAGGTAAAGCTCGGCAAGCTGAAGGAGATATCCGATGTGCGTGACGAGTCGGACTTATCGGGTCTTAAGATAACTATTGATTTAAAGCGTGGGCAGGACAGCGAGGCGGTAATGAAAAAGCTGTTCAGGATAACTCCTTTACAGGATGTTTTCTCCTGCAACTTCAACATTCTTGTAGGCGGTATGCCGAAGGTCATGGGCGTTGCCGAGATACTTGAGCAGTGGACGGATTTCAGAATCACCTGCGTAAAGAGAAAGACAAAGTTTGAGCTTGCAAGGAAGAAAGAAAAGCTTCATCTGCTGACGGGTCTCAAGAAGATACTGCTCGATATAGACAAGGCAATAAAGATAATCCGTGAAACAGAGGACGATGCAGAGGTCGTACCGAACCTTATGATAGGCTTCGGTATAGACGAAACACAGGCTGAATATGTTGCGGATATAAAGCTCAGAAATATCAACAAGGGCTATATATTAAAGCGTATCGAGGAAATAGACAGCCTTAAGGAAGAAATAGCCGATATGGAGGATATTCTTTCTTCGGAGCGCAGAGTAAAGCAGATAATAATTTCCGAGCTTGGCGATATAGCAAAGAAGTACGGCAAGCCAAGAAAGACAATGTTTATCTACGGTGCGGAGGACGAGGAAAACGAGGTAGCGGAAGAAATACCCGATTATCCCGTTAATCTGTTCTTCACCAGAGAGGGCTATTTCAAGAAGATCACTCCGCAGTCGCTGAGAATGAGCGGCGAACAGAAGCTTAAAGAAAACGATGAGATAATAGCGACATATGAGGGCACGAACCGCGCGGAGCTGTTGTTCTTCACTGATAAATTCCAGGTGTACAAGGCGAGAGCCTGCGACTTTGAGGACGGAAAGGCGAGCGTGATGGGCGACTATCTGCCCGTAAAGCTGGAGCTTGACCCGGACGAGAGGATAATAAAGATGGTGGCCGCAGAGGACTACAGCGGAACGCTTGTGATGTTCTTTGAAAACGGTAAATGTGCTAAAGTGCCTATGGCATCGTTTGAAACAAAGACAAGACGTAAAAAGCTTGCAAATGCATACAATGACGGCTCGCCGCTTGTATCTATGACGCTTATTGACGGAGATTGCGAGTTTATGCTAAGCTCGGACGCAGGAAAGGTCATGATATTCAACACCGTGCTTATCCTGCCCAAAGCGGCAAGAGATACGCAGGGTGTACAGGTAATGAGGCTCACAAAAGCAAAGCTCAGCTCCGCTGTTAAGTATGAGGACGGAATGATAAAGGACGAGGACAGCTACAGGACAAAGACTGTGCCTGTTGCGGGAACGCTGTACGACGAGGACGTTGACCAGCTGAAATTTGTGTAAATCCGTAAGCGGCGGTCGGTGTAAAATATCCTTTAAACCTTGAAATTCACCCGACACTGTGCTATACTTAAAGTATGTCTTTATAAGACGGAAAAGGTTATAATTCAAGCGGACAACCGCAGTAAAAAGAGGTAGATTATATGCTCAGCGATATTGAAATTGCTCAGAACGCAAAAATGCTAAAAATAAAGGATATAGCAAAGGAACTCGGCATTGACGAGGAAGAGCTTATCCCTTACGGTCACTATAAGGCGAAGATCTCTCAGGAATGTATAGACCGCCTTGAAAGCAAAGAGGACGGCAAGCTGATACTTGTTACGGCAATCAATCCCACTCCTGCGGGAGAGGGCAAGACGACTACTTCTGTAGGTCTTGCAGAGGGTATGTATAAGATAGGCAAGAAGGCTGTGCTTGCACTGCGTGAGCCGTCACTGGGTCCTGTTTTCGGTATCAAGGGCGGTGCGGCAGGCGGAGGATATGCACAGGTAGTGCCTATGGAGGATATCAATCTTCATTTCACGGGGGATATGCACGCGATCACTTCCGCGAACAATCTGCTTTGTGCGCTTATAGATAACCACATTCAGCAGGGAAACGTACTCGGAATAGACCCCAGACGCATACAGATAAAGCGTTGTCTTGATATGAACGACAGAGCGCTGAGAAACTGCATAATCGGTCTTGGCGGCAAGGTGAACGGCGTTCCGAGAGAGGATCACTTCCAGATAACCGTTGCAAGCGAGATAATGGCGATACTGTGTCTTGCGGACGATCTTGTTGATCTGAAGGAAAGACTCGGACGGATACTTGTTGCGTATACTTATGACGGAAAGCCCGTATTCGCTTCTGACGTTGAGGCGGTTGGCGCTATGACGGCGCTCTTAAAGGACGCTATCAATCCGAACCTCGTGCAGACGCTTGAAAATACTCCCGCTATCATTCACGGCGGACCGTTTGCAAACATTGCTCACGGCTGTAACAGCGTAAGAGCGACTAAGCTTGCGTTAAAGCTCGGCGACTATGCCATAACCGAGGCAGGCTTCGGCAGTGACCTCGGTGCGGAAAAGTTCTTTGACATAAAGTGCCGTTACGCAGGACTTAAGCCCTCATGTACGGTAATTGTTGCTACTATCCGTGCGCTTAAATACAACGGCGGTGTGCCTAAGACAGAGCTTACGGCGGAAAATACGGAAGCGCTTAAAAAGGGTATCGTGAACCTCGGGGCGCATATCGAGAATATGCGTAAGTACGGCGTACCCGCTGTAGTTGCGATAAATCACTTCTATACGGATACCGACGCTGAGATCGCTATTGTCCGTGAATACTGCGAGAAGATGGGCGCAAAGGTTGCGTTCTCCGATGTATTCTTAAAGGGCGGAGAAGGCGGTATCGAGCTTGCAAATGCCGTTATAGATACAATAAACGAAAACGAGGGCAAGACAAGCTTTGCTCCTATATATGACGAAAAGCTTTCTATCAAGGAAAAGCTGGATATAATCGCAAGGGAGATATACCGTGCGGACGGTGTTAATTACACAACTGGTGCGGAAAAGGCAATAAAGGAAATTGAATCTATCGGCTTTGACAAGCTCCCTGTATGCGTTGCAAAGACGCAGTATTCCTTATCGGACGATCCGACAAAGCTCGGTTGCCCGAAGGGCTTTACTATAACTGTCCGTGATGTAAAGCTGTCAGCGGGCGCGGGATTTGTGGTTGCGCTTACGGGCGACATTATGACAATGCCCGGACTGCCTAAGGTTCCCGCCGCAAACAAGATAGATGTAAGCGCAGACGGCGAGATAAGCGGTCTGTTCTGATGGAACGGTTTATTTCAAGCTCGCCCGAGGAAACGGTTGAGATCGGCAAAAGGATAGCCTCTTATCTGAAAGCAGGCGACTGTGTGCTGTATACCGGTGAAATGGGCGCGGGAAAGACGCATTTAACAAAGGGTATAGCGGAATATTTTGGCAGTAAGGACGATGTTACAAGCCCGACGTTTGCTCTTGTGAACGAATATGAGGGCGATGTGCCGATCTTCCACTTTGACCTTTTCAGAATAAACACGCTCGATGATCTGTACGCTATCGGATTTTTCGACTACCTCGACAGGGGCGGGATAATGTGTATAGAGTGGAGCGAGAACATACCGGAGCTTGCCTCGTATCTTGACGGCAGGTGCGGTGTGAATATCACCAAGACAGGGGATAATTCAAGAATAATAGAATATATCCCGCAGGAGGAACTATGCTGATACTCGGTATCGACACCGCCGCCGCTCCTTGCTGTGCCGCCGTGTATGATACGGAAAAGCAGCAGATACTCGGCAGTACGGTGATAAACAACAAGCTTACGCACAGCGTTACGCTGATGCCTGTTGTAAGGGATCTTGTCAGAAATGCGGAGCTTTCTATGGAGGATATAGGACTTTTTGCAGTGGCGAACGGTCCGGGATCTTTCACAGGACTTCGTATAGGCATATCGGCGGTAAAAGGGCTTGCTTTTGCATTGTCAAAGCCGTGCGCGGCGGTTTCAACACTTGAAGCTATGGCGTATAACGTTACGGCTTACGACTGTGTTGTATGCTCCGCAATAGACGCAAGGTGCAATCAGGTGTACGTTGCGCTGTTCCGCATTGAGGACGGCAAGGTTGAAAGGCTGACAGAGGAAGAGTGCCTTAAGACGGACGAAGCGGCAAGAATGCTGTCGGAATATGACGATGATATAATGCTTGTCGGTGATGGTGCATTTATAATGAAAAAAGCAACGGATAACGAGGGAATGGAAAATGTAAAGATCGCCCCCGATCCGTTAAGATATCAGACGGGCTACGGAGTGTGCCTTGCGGCTGTTGATGCGCCGCAGTTATCACCCGAGCAGCTTATGCCGATGTATCTTAAGCTGCCGCAGGCTCAGCGTGAGCTTATGGCAAAGAATGCTGAGGCATATAAAGAAAGGAAAGAATAAAAATGCTGGCAATAGGTAGCGACCACGCAGGATATGAACTGAAGTGCGAGGTTAAGAAGTTCCTTGATGAGCTTAAGGTCGAGTATATCGACTGCGGCTGTGACGGAGAGAGAGCGGATTATCCCGATATTGCGGAAAAGACCTGCGCGAAGATCACAAGCGGAGAATGCGACAAGGGCATTCTGATATGCGGTACCGGAATAGGTATCAGTATATCGGCAAACAAGATAAAGGGTATTCGTGCGGCTTTATGCCAGGATTATTATACGGCTAAGTACACACGTCTGCACAATGACGCAAATGTTCTGTGCATGGGCGGCAGGGTCATAGGACCGGGTACGGCTGAGGAGATAGTAAGAGTGTTCCTGTCAACAGAGTTTGAGGGCGGAAGACACGCCGCAAGAGTTGACAAGATGATGGCGCTTGAGAATAAGTAAGTATTTAAAAACTGCGGATTTTTCCCTATGAAAATCACGGCAGGACTAACAAAATAAAAATCCATTTACCCATAGGGAGAAAAGAGTATGTTATGGCAAACGAGAAACTTCACATCTGTGACCACCCCCTTGTACAGCACAAGGTATCTCTTTTAAGAGATAAGAACACGGGCGCAAAGGAATTCAGAGAGCTTGTAAGCGAAATTTCAATGCTTATGTGCTATGAGGCAACAAGAGATCTGCCCCTGAAGAAGGTACAGATACAGACACCTATTGCTATTGCAGAGTCTAACGTTATTTCGGGCAGAAAGCTTGCATTTGTGCCTATTCTCCGTGCAGGTCTTGGTATGATCGAGGGTGCTACCGCGCTTGTTCCTGCCGCTAAGATAGGTCATATCGGTATATTCAGAGGAAAAGGCGGATCGGACAAAACTGTTGCAAATGAGTATTACTGCAAGCTCCCGTTCGATATTGACGAGCGTGACGTAATCATCACAGATATCATGCTTGCTACAGGTACATCGGCAGTACACGCTATACAGAAGGTAAAGGAAGCCGGCGCACGTTCTATAAAGTTTATGTGCATTATCGCCGCTCCCGAGGGTATCGCCGCTATACAGAAGGCTTTTCCCGATGTTGAGATCTACTGCGGTGCGCTTGATGACGGACTTAACGAGGATCTTTACATCACTCCGGGTGTAGGTGACGCGGGCGACAGACTGTTCGGTACTAAGTAAGCGGGTGGCGGCAATGTGCCGCTTGTGGCTGAAAGCCACTGTAAATTC
>ENA-OPKX01000403-OPKX01000403.1-human-gut-metagenome-genome-assembly--contig:-NODE-403-length-9527-cov-3.700274_pt1 | contig 9527 bp, 9 predicted proteins | sample MGYA00241791_ERZ501709 | MGnify/ENA primary metagenome ERZ501709 (study PRJEB25962, sample SAMEA2042091) | human gut metagenome | biome: human gut; feature: human-associated habitat; material: faeces...
GCGGCAGTTCGCCCGCCTGAAGGAGCGGTTCGAAAAGGAGAAGAGAGAGGCGGCCAAGGCTCGTGAAGCCGAGAAGAGCAAACCTCTTGAGGGTGAGGCGTTTGACAGCGCAATCGCCGGCCTTAAGGACAAATTCGGAGGCGGCAGGCTTTTCTAGGGTGTCCGGGCGCTTGTCGCAAGCACCGACAATGACCCGCCCCTTCTCGCCGACAACCAAGCGCGCAAGATTGATTCATGAATATAATCGTAAAGACATCAACCGGCAGGATCGTCGTGCGGCCGGACACGACATGGGAGAAGGACAATGAGGATTTCTACCCTCCTGAGTTCGTGGACGAGCTGACATATTCGCCGGTACTTTCCGCCCGCATCCTGAAGCCGGGTCGGAGCGTCGGCAGGAAATTCGCGTCAAGATACTACGACTCAGTTGGTTTCGGAGTCCTCCTCTACCCGGAGAATATGCTTGACGGCACCCCTGAAGGTTACGCCCAGGCCATCTGTCTGGATCACACATCCTTTCTGCCCACGCCGATGTTCCAGCCGCAAAGGCTGGAAGAAGATGGCCGATTCAGCCTATTCAGAAATGAAGTTGAGCTTTTCACTTTCGACCGCCCATCCTTGAATATGATCGAGGACGCTCTTGTGGAAGCCACAAAGCTACTCTACATCCGCACCGGCGACCTCATCGCCGTAGAGTTGTCCTCCCGGACCCCGCTCACGACCCGCAACAATGCCATCACCAACATCACCGGTACTTTCGGTCAAGACAAAGTCCTTGATTTTCAGATAATATTCTAAACGACATTTCGTGATGAACAGGGTTCAGTGAAGTGTCACCACAAACCCTCCGCGCTTCGCGCTCCGTCCCTCCCAGCCTACGGCTGGGTCCCTACCGCTTATAGCCGCGGGTGGCTAAGGTTCGTGATGGCACTTCACTGAACCTGGATGGCTAAATAAAGCAATACAAAGCAAAATAAAGTATGTCATCGCATAGCAATATGATATAATTATGCATAAACTAACATAGACACGCAAGCCGCCGCAAAATCAAAAGTCAAATTTTGGTAACGTGCAAAATTTGACTTTTGCCTTTTTTCGGTGGCTGATTTCAGCGGTTATTTTTCGACGGCAAATTGATATTTATCGCTTCGACAAGCTCAGCGACCATTTATTTCATCAGGCGGTGAAAGCCGGTTGCGATGCGGTCAAGGCCTTGCTGGAGACGGGCACGCGGGCAGGCCAGATTTATTCGCATGAAGCCGTCGCGACCGTACATCACGCCGGAGTTGATCCAGACCTTCTCGGTCTGCAACAGACTGTTCTCGATGTCGTTGGCGCACATATTCAAAGCCCTTACATCCACCCAGGCCAGATAGGTGCCTTCAAGCTTGGTGACCGGGAACTCCGGCAGACGCTCCTCGAAGAACGAGACCATCGTGCGATAATTCGCGTAGACATATTCATTCAGCTCCTTGAGCCACGGCTCACCCGCGTTGTAGGCCACCTGAAGGGCGAGAACGCCGAAAGGATTGACATCACAGAGTTCGTTGATGTTGATGACCCGGTCGATTAGTTTCTTCCAGTCAGGGTTGTTGGTGATGATGTTGGAGATTCCGAGGCCGGCGATGTTGAAAGACTTGCTCGGCGAGTTCATCGTGACGGTGTTGTCCTGCGATGCCTGCGAGAGCGATGCCATCGGAGTGAAATGATAGCCAGGCATTTCCAGCTCGCAATGAATCTCGTCGCTGATGACGATCACGCCGTTGCGGCGGCAGATGTCGGCCACCCGCTCCAGATCCTCCCTCGGCCAGACGCGGCCGCACGGATTGTGAGGGTTGCAGAAGAGCAGCACCTTGGCCATAGGGTCGGCGGCGCGCCTCTCAAGATCCTCGAAATCAATGTACCAGGTGGCCTGATCGCCTTCGGTGTCGTAGATGAGCTTATTGATGGACAGTTCGCAGAGAGTGTTCTTCGCAGTGGAGAAGAAACAGTTGTAGGCGGGACTCTGGATGATCATCTTCGGCAGTTCGCCGTGGGGCCCGCGGCCATGATCCGGTTTCTCGACAACCTCGCCTCCGACGATCTCGTACTGCGTCAAGGCCTTGACCACCACAGACATGGCAGGTACCACGCCAGGGATGTAGCTGTACCATTCCTTCTCCGTGTGCCAGCCCCTGCGACGCTCCCACCAGTCGATGGCAGCCTCATAGTAGGAATCCGGCACATGCGTGTAGCCGAAAATCCCCTGATCGACCCTGTTCCTAAGCGCCTCCACAATCTCCGGCGCAACCTTGAAGTCCATGTCTGCCACCCACATAGGGATGACATCCTCATCAATCGGCCCGATCGGACTCTCGGCATCCCACTTCACGCAGTTGGTTCCGCGCCTGTGGGTCAGTTCATCAAAATTATATTTTCCCATAATAAATGAATATTTTCCCTCAATCACAAGCCTTGCCATCTTCTCTTATCCGCCATAACAAAAGGCGGGGAATGATTCCGGGAACGCGGCGCAAGGCAGTTTCTGCCTATTCCCGGACAATTAATCTTCGAAGATAGCAAAAAACAATTATATTTGCGAGCGATGAAGACTTATGAATATATTCTGTCGGCCACGATCCTTCTCGTCAGCATCTGCGGATGTGCGAGGAAAAACGCCGTGGCAACGGCTGCTGACGAGTGCGAGCCGCTGTTTCTGGCTGTTCGGCCGCTACCGGAGGGAGGATATTCACTGATCTCACTCTCCCCTTTTGACGGTTCCCGCGACACGCTGATCATCAGCCGCCCGCTGAGCAGACTGATCGTGATGAGCACCTCGCACATCGGCTTCCTCCGCGCCATCGGCGGCGAAGACGCCATTGTCGGAGTCTCGGGCGCTGAATATGTCTACGACTCCACCGTGAGGGCAAGAATCGGCGAGGGAAGAATCCTTGACATCGGCTACGACGCAAGCCCCGACTATGAGAAGATCATGGCCCTGAAGCCGGAACTAGTCCTTACATATTCAGTGTCACCCGTCAAATCACAGTTCCTCACCAAGCTGGAGTCCCTGGGGATCAGCACTTTCACCGTCAACGAGCATCTGGAAAGCCACCCCCTCGCCCGCGCCTCCTATGTCCGCCTTTTCGGAGCGCTGACAGGAAACATGTCCGCGGCGGACTCGGTTCTGGCCGTGGTCTCGAAGAATTACCAAGCCCTGAGAGACTCCGTCAGAGCCCTGATGACCGTTCCGGGCGAGGGTCCACAAAGCGCTGATGCCGAGCAAAGAATATGTGCGAGAAAGATTCTGGTCAACATCCCCTACAAGGATCAGTGGTTCATTCCCGGCCAGGAGAATTACCTCTCTCACCTGGTGCGAGACGCCGGTGGAGAGATTCTCGGCTCAGAGCCAGGCACTTCCATCTCCGGACAAATCTCCGTCGAGCGGGCATATTCATTATCCAAGGAAGCCTCCCTTTGGCTGAACGTCGGATGGTGCCGCACACTAGACCAACTCCTGTCCGTCAACCCCCTCTTCGGTGACTTTCTAATGAATATTCAGAAAAACGCCGCCGCGAATGGTTTCGGCTCCGCAAGTGGTTCCGATTCCGCAGGTAGTTCCGCTTCAGCAGGCAGTCCCGCTTCAGTGGATGGATTTGTCTCCGCACGAGGTTCCGCGTCCGTGGGAGGATCCACTTCCAGAGAAGGTTCCGCTTCCGTGGAAGGTTCCGCTTCAGCAGGCAGTTCCGATTCAGTGGGTAGTTCCGCTTCAGTGGATGGATTTGTCTCCGCAGGAGATTCCGCGTCCGTGGGAGGATCTGCGTCCGGAGATGAATCCACCCATGCTGATGGTCAAGCATCGCCCCAAGTCATCTGGAACGACAATTCCCGCCAAAACGCCAAAGGCGGCAACGACTTCTGGGAAAGCGGCGTGGTCCGCCCCGACCTAATCCTCCGCGACCTGATCCGAATCCTAAGCGGCAGCACCCCTGCTACTCAACTTACTTATTATCAACCCGTTGAATAAGACACCTCTCCCGCCTCAATCCATCCTCTCCTTCATCCATTCCTCTTCTTCATCCATCCATCTCCTCCATCCATCTCCTCCATCCATCTTCTCCATCCATCTTCTCCATCCATCTCCTCCATCCATCTTCTCCATCCATCTCCTCCATCCCTTTCCTCCATCCCTTTCCTCCATCCATCTTCTCCATCCCTTTCCTCCATCCATCTTCTCCATCCATCTCCTCCATCCATCCTTTCCTCAACCGCATCCCTATCCTCACCTTCTACTACGTCCTTAACCTTTTCCTCCATTACGTTCCCAATTCCAACTTCCATCACGTCTCCGATTCCATCCAACATCACGTTCTAAATTCCACCATCATTCCTTCCTAAATTTAATCCACGCCCCACGAGCGACTTCTAGGCAGAATCACGCCCGCAGGGTCACGCATGATACCATGTGAGCGAGTTTCCACGCAAATCACGCCCGAAGACTCCCGCTTGATACCCACAAAGCGACTTTCCACGCAATTCCCGCCCGAAGACTCCCGCTTGACCCCCACAAAGCGAGTTTCCACGCAAATCTCGCCCGAAGACTCCCGCTTGATACCACCACGCAGGATAAGTATGCCGAGATGTTGGCATATTCTGAAATCTATTGATTGCGAAAAAATTTGTACTTTGATAAAAGTTTGCTATATTCGCAAAAGATGAAAGAGGGTTCTCCTCTTCGATTAATTTCCTTTTATTAACACACCGGGCAGCGGGAACAAACCTTACGGGCTGCCAGCGCGCGAGGCAGAAAGATGGGTTTTGTGACCGCACAGGTAACAAAACGACTAAGCGTATGCTTTACGATTTAATTGCGGATTTCTACGAGAAGTCCAGCGACCGCCATCCAAAGTACATTGTATTGATGGGAACTTATAATGAGAATATTTTCGATGAAATGAAAATACTTGGATTCCAAGAAGATTCGGATTCAAATGCCAGTTTTCAGGACTATGTTATGGATGGTGCCGATGAGAATTTCCTTAAAGAATATACTAAGGACGGTTATCAAAGCGAAATGCTTGATGTCTTATACTCGGATGTGAATTATGAAAAGATACAAGTCCGAGCCTTGGCTGACGAGGCGTTGGATGACGAAGGGCGTCATGCACCTCTCGGAGTGGTGATGGGGGATATGTTTGTCCATTTTACGGAGTCAGATCCGATGACTCCCGTCTGGTTCGTAAAACTGAATCTGGAGTCACCTCTTGACACTATCCCGGTATTTCAAATCCCGATGAGAACCGTCAAAAGACGCCTGAAGGTCATCACTTTGATGGACGCGATGTCCAAATTGTTGGAAATGAACGAAGAAAAGCATTGGACAGAGGAACTTCTTAGGGAATTCTTTGCGGCCGGGATTGACGAGGCACTCGAAATCATCACCTATGAGTTTCGAGGTCAAAAGGATATTGACGGAAATCCTGCCATATTGCATCCCCTCACTGTCGGTCTGATGGGGGCAAATGACAATGAGAAAACAGTCGGATTCCTGCACGATTTGATTGAAGACTGTGACTGGAGCATAGAAGACCTTCATACTGAGGGCTTTCTTGATGAAGTGGTAGAAGCTGTGGATATTTTAACACATCGGAAAGATGAGGACTCGTATGATGAGTACGTCAATAAAATAATACTCTCAGGTAATCGCCTGGCTATTAATGTCAAACTCAATGACCTCCACCACAATCTGCAGCGTGGCAAAGTGTCTTATGAAGCAGCCGTCGCATCAAACGATGCGGCCAAGATCAAAGAGCTAAAACGCATAAACGCCAAGCACGAGAAGGCATTGGAAATGATTAAAAATGCGGGATATGAACAATGATTTTGCAAAGTCCATCCTTGACAACCCTTATAACAGGGTTGAGGATGGCCAGAAGATTGAATTGCTTGATATTCTGTCTAAGTACAGATACCAGCACCAAAACAGACAGCTGACAACCTATGTTGCGTATGCCGAGGATATTGGAATAACCAAGGAGGAAGATCTGGCCTACCAGAACTGGATAAACGACGGCAATCCGACTGGAATTGAGTCCGACGAGCAGTTCTATGAACTTCAGCGGCTGGCTTATGGAAAGACCATTATGGAGTTATGGTGGCTCTGATTTAACTCCTTGAATAATGCTTTAATCTTTTAGGGAAAACGTAAAATCTTGATTGATTGAACATTCCGTCAGCCTCATGTCTTTTATATGTGCAAGCGGATGAATCGGATATCCCTTGTTGCTTATCCCCAGACACCAATACTTTGATTCTGGTAGAGGTAATTCCTCTTTTATGGCATCGATAACTTTGGTAAATAAACCATTGTCCTTGCCGTATTTGAACGAATTGCCGAAGCAGAAAAGAACATTACTTATGCGGTTTTTGCGCTCTTGTATAAGGGATCTGATGACCTCGATATTCTTCTTCTGTAGGGCTTGTGGTTCATCGGAATTCTTTAAACTTGATGGGGTTATCGCAATTTTCGGTGTGAGGTTTACAAAAAGTGCGCTATCATATTTGGTGTCTCCTTCTCCATTGTCAATTACCAAATCGCACACACGGCTGATGGTTCGGCCAATATATTTCTCCTCCGGGTCAGTTTTTCCGCCAGGATTGACCCCTACTACCAGAATCGTGTTCTTGGGGTTCTCTGTCTTGGATAACTCAAGAGAATAACGGTGTTCGCCTTTCTCCCAATCATTGGCAAGGCAGAAAAGGCTATCATTGATTTTAATAGGAGGTGTACTCATTGTAATCTTGGTTTTGTGCTTTTCCAAATATAGTGAAAAAATCCATAAGTTATGCCTTAAAATTCGAGAATTGATAAAACTGTAGTGGCTCTTATAGATTCTATGTTTGCAATCGTCTCCTCAGTTACCACGAGCGGTATCAAGCACTCAGCAGACGGCTTACTTCTGCCGGGATTCAATGCCCAGTCGTAGGTATAGGCCTCGTCGGCCCCGACAGAAGACTCTGCTAATTTTAAGTTTTGTCCTTTGGCCTTCAATTCGAGGAGTTCTCCGATTGAAATCTTTTCTTCCAAGCGGCGCAGAAGTGCCTCGATTGATTTGCTGTCGGCATCGTGGACAATTTGAGACGTGAAAGGCATCTCAAGCCAGATGATCTCGCGCTTCGTGATATCCAAGACACCGAATACCAATCCTTTTGACAAGTCTGCCTCGCTGATCCGCACCATGTGCCGGACACATGACGGATCGTATGCTACGCCTGTTTTTTTAGAGATTTTCATTGGACAGACTGAATCCATCCAGCCGACGACGAGGTTGGGGAAGAGTGCACCGCAAGAGTAGGCATTGCATGTGAAAGTCACATACTTTGCTCCTTCCGCCTCCAGTTCAGGAATGGAAAGGTCAATATATTCAGCAGTGCCGACCATTTCCGGAATTTCCAGGATGTCTCCGGAGTGCTTTGCTCCATGGCAGGTAAGATCCCCGAAATAGCAATAATCGGTTTTCCCCTCCGGCAGTGCTATCCGGCAACTCAAATCCATGTCAAGATGCTGGGCATGTAATCCTTTTCCCCACTGGAGGAACAAGCGTACAGTTTCCCCGTCTACAGGAAAACGGGTCCCCATCAAGGCGCAGGATGCGTCTTGAACAGTCGATGTGCGGTCGCCCACACTTACAGGATTATTGTAAAGAGACGGGTCAATGTAGATGGTCTTGGCTTCAGTCTTCTTGGAAGCGAAACGGCGTTCCATAGAAGACTTGTAGATTTCATTGACACTTTTGACCATCTCCTTTCTGGCCTCGTCATTGTATAGGCCGAGTAGCTTGTTTGCATTGATACGGTGAGTTATCCCTGTAATTGGGCGCGCAACTCGTGGCACCTTTATATCAAAATAGGTCTCGGCTGCATTGCCTAATGACAACAACAGCCGCGCAGGAAGCCTGTCGGCGATTTCGTCGAAAGCAGCCAATGTCTTGTCGCTGCCGAAACGAAGCATTGTTGCGAACAGACAACGTGCAAACGCTCCGGGCCGTTCCTTAAGCAGTGTAAGGGTCTTGTCTACATCATTCTCGGAACGAGCCTTGTCCACACGGCCTTGCCAGGTAGAATAGTCCTGCTTGTAGAAGACATCAAGAATCTCAGCCAGATGCTCCATGCCAGGCTTGCGTGAATATTCACCTAAACGGAGAGCACGGATCATGCGAACCCACATGCCGCGTTTCGGATTCATGTTCTCAGCTGCCTGTGCTGCCGTCATCGGTATGGCATTAAGCCATTTGGCGACACGAAGACGACCCTTGCGATCATATTTTTGAGCTTCAGATTCTGGGTCATCTCCCCGGCAGCATCCACACACCTATCAAGTGGTCCCGTACGGTTCAGGCTGATATCCAGATGATGCGCTCAGATAAATTGGGCTACAATGCGCCTATTGAGGTTTATGACCACAAGTATTACCGGTATACAGACCCGGATTACAGCATAACGGACATGCCGTTGTCCCAGAATGACTATGAGGTTATGCAGGAAGCGGTCGACATGCTTCGCCAGTTGCAGGATTTTGACCAATTCTCAGAAATGAGCGATGTCGTAAGCCGTCTCCAGGATAAGTTGGCCGTTACAAAGAACAACCGCAAGCCCATTGTGCATTTTGACAATGTGCCGGACTTGAAAGGGCTGAAACTGCTTAATCCGTTGTACAACCACATTGCCCATAAGCAGACGCTCCGGATATCGTATCAGTCTTTTTCTGCGCGAGAGCCCCAGGAATACATATTGTGCCCATATCTACTGAAGGAATTCCGTAACCGCTGGTTCCTCTTCGGCAGTCGTGCGGCCGATCTTGTCCTGTTCAATCTCGCTCTTGACAGAATTGTAAGCATTGAACCTGCCGACATCCCTTTCCGGGAGAATCCAGATTTCGATTCCGAGCATTTCTTTGACGATGTGATTGGGGTGAGCAAGAATATGAAGGATTCTCCGCGGAAGGTAAGGTTCCGGGCGACGCGCGAGCAGAGCCGATATATAAGCACGAAGCCTGTCCATCCGTCGCAGATACTTCTGGAGATGAATGAAGAGGACGGCAGCTGTATCTTCCAGATTGAGGTCGTGATCAATGTTGAAATGTTCTCGGTGTTCATGAGCTACGGCCCTGGTGTCAAGATCATCTATCCAAGGCAAGCCGTCAATTATATGAGGAATAAATTATATGAAGCAGCCACCCTGTATGATGAGTTCGTCGGAAGTCATTGAGATATGGAAGGTGTCTATGCCGTTGGGAATTACTATTTTTGAGTAGGTCACAGGTTTTGACTTTTTTCATATTTTAGCAATGATGGCATCGCGGATTCCCCACGAGCGACTTCTAGGCAGAATCACGCCAGCAGGGTCCCGCCCGATACCATGCGAGCGACTTTTCTCTCAATTCTCGCCCGAAGACTCCCGCTTGATACCCACAAAGCGACTTTTCACGCAATTCCCGCCCGAAGACTCCCGCTTGATACCCACAAAGCGACTTTTCACGCAATTCCCGC
>ENA-OPKX01000404-OPKX01000404.1-human-gut-metagenome-genome-assembly--contig:-NODE-404-length-9518-cov-3.890732_pt1 | contig 9518 bp, 7 predicted proteins | sample MGYA00241791_ERZ501709 | MGnify/ENA primary metagenome ERZ501709 (study PRJEB25962, sample SAMEA2042091) | human gut metagenome | biome: human gut; feature: human-associated habitat; material: faeces...
CTCATGTTCATCGGTTCCCCATCACGTGATCCCCGAGGGACCGCTTGAAGAGCATAGCAGGAACTTGTGGATGGGTGAGAATAAACAAAGAAAAAGACAGGAAAGTCTATCCGTTCCGGTTAAACTTTCCTGTCTTTTCTTTTATCTTGACCGATTTTTATCTTGACCGTCTTTAGTCCTTTTATCAATTTACAGAGTCCTCTCTGATTTGAAAAGCTATCTTTTTCTTGCAAAAGACCCACTATTTTCGGATAACTTTTACCGCAAAAGCAGCCACTACAATAAAACAGACAAGCGGAACAAAGAAGCCTATCGCCATATTATTTTCTCCTATCATGCCCATCAACAACGGAGCAATCGCACCGCCTACAATACTCATAATGAGATAAGACGAACCGCGTTTGGTGTTGCTGACACTGAGACCTTTGAGGGACAAGGCAAAAATAGTAGGAAACATCGTAGCCTCACAGAGATAGGTGAGAATCAATGCCACTAGAGCAGGAACACCCGAACCGACTATCACAAATATCATACAGACAATACCGCCAATAGCACAATACAGCAGCACCTTTGCCGCAGCCATACGATTCATCAACCAGCTACCCGCCAATCTTCCCACGAAAAACAAGCCCATGCCTCCAAAAGACAAGATCAATGCTGCCACACGAGAAGAAATCGTAGGAACCTTCTCCGTCACATAATTGATAAAGAAACTGTTGATGCCCGTCTGACAGGCTACATAAAAGAACAAAGCTATCAGACCGAATACGAAGACGGAAGACTGCCAAAGCGAAACTTCGCAATGACATTCCCTCTTATTCTCCCCCATCAGACCATTTTCCACCTTATTATATATAGGGCTCTCAGAAAACTCTGAATTTCTCTCTGCAAACTCAGTATTTCTCTCTGAAATCTCCATATTTTCCTCTGAAGCCTCCTTGCAACACGCCGAAGCCTTTTTATCATCCCCAGATTCCACCGGAGCGTCAACAATTTCAGGCAGTTGGATTCGACTGAAGACAAATGCCACAATCAGGACGATCACACCTATCACCGCATACGGCAGCGCTACAGAACCACTATTACCATCCTCACCGCTGAACACGACCAATCCTCCTACCAATGGACCGACAATCCATCCAAATCCATTGAGCGATTGGGCAAGATTGAGGCGAGAAGGAGCCGATTTTGCATCACCCAACACAGTGACATAGGGATTCGCAGCCGTTTCCAGACAAGTAAGTCCACAACCGATGATAAAAAGACACATCAGGAAAAACTCAAAAGACATCAGACGTTCACCCGGAATAAAGAGCAAAGCACCTATACCATAGAGTATCAGACCCGTGATGACTCCTACCTTATAGCCCCATTTACGGATAATACAACCGGCAGGAAGCGCCATGATGAAATAGCCGCCATACACCATCGCCTGCACCAAAGCCGAGCGCCACTTAGAGATAACAAGCGCATCCTGAAAATGCTTGTTGAGAATATCAAGGATGCTATGGGCAAATCCCCAGAAGAAGAACAAGGAAGCCACAAGGGCAAAGGGAAAAAGATATTTCTTATCTACCAATTTACTCATCGTACCAATTTCCTATTTTCTTCTAATTGTTAATGCAATAGCCTCAGGATGCTTTCCTGCAAACTCCTTCACATCATCGACCACGAGTACGAGATAGCCTCCGCCACCCGCGCCAGGCATCTTCCAAGCATGCACTTCCGGCAAAACAGAATACTGGTCGATAAAGCCCTGCACACAACCTTGAATCATGGCAGGGAACATAGCTACCTGTGCATCAAACGAAGCCTTGAATGCTGCTGCAAATGCAGGAAAATCTCGGGAAAGAATCGCATTCCAACAGTCATCTGCAGCCTTAGCCAGAGCCTTCACCTTCACCTCTGTAATATCCTTGCCTTCCACCACTGAACAACCAGGGCGGCGCGGATCCATCGGAATCATACAGATATGACTCTCCAACCAAGTTAGCACCGCCTCATCGCTGCAAGTTTCAAATTTCTCCGGCCAGAAACGGTTATTGTAATAATGTCTGACCAATCCCGGCATACAGATACCGATAGAATCCTGCGCACCGCTGATGATGCCATCACTACGCTCAGGATCATTTTCAAAACAGAAAACGAGTTTGGCAAGAATCTCAGGATTCATGTCTGGCAACTTCATCGGCCAGATTTTCTTGATCATATTGCGGGTAGAAGTAGAGAGTCCACAACGCTCACGCACTTCAAAAGTTGGCACCAGCGACATGGTGATAGCCCATCCAGGTGCATAGCAGCTTACGTAAGGCTGATCAATCCAGGTGCCCGCCAGGTCTAAACGAGTAGGAAGCTGACAGGTAGAATCCTTGATATCAGTACTGGAACGGGCTGTCAATCCCTCAGCAGGCGTACGCTGCAGTTCTACATACTCAATGCCACGCTCCTCGCAGAACTTGCGCTTGGTTTCACTTCCACCATCCGCATTGACAACAAAGACGTCCGGCTTCACCATATCTACCGTAGGAATAAAGTCCATGATGCCGTCACCCTGATTGATGAAAGCATCCTTTACATATCGGATAGACTTCACCATAAAAAGGCGTTCCTGTTCCGGATAGAACGTCTTATGGTGCTTATAACCGAGGATTGTCTGATCAGACCCAATACCCACATAGAGTTCACCAAACTGTGAAGCCTGGCGGAAGAACTCAACATGACCACTGTGCAACAGATCATAACAACCACTTACAAAAACCTTTTTCATATATAGTTGATTCCTTTTATTGTTTTGCTGTAGTTTCTTATATATGAGACGTATAAGAGGAAAAACACCCCTTCTCATTCGCCTACAAAACTACAACATTTCTTCCATAACTCCAAGAAAAACATGCACAAATATTCTATTTTGCGCACAAAGAAAGCAAAATTGTGCATTTTTATAACGAAATATTTTGGTAAAAGATAAAAAAATGGTACTTTTGCGGTTGTGTTTTGTCCCAAATTGACATTGGACAGTCCGAAAAGCGAACTCGAAAACGGACAACTTGAGTACCGAACACTAACAAACTTAGAATATTATAACAATAACCATTTATTAATATGAGTTTAAAAATCGTAGTACTTGCCAAGCAAGTACCTGACACAAGAAATGTGGGTAAGGACGCGATGACTGCCGAAGGCACCGTAAATCGTGCAGCCCTTCCTGCAATCTTCAATCCTGAGGATTTGAACGCATTGGAGCAGGCTCTTCGTTTGAAGGAGCAGAATCCTGGTTCTACAGTTGGTATTTTGACAATGGGTCCTCCACGTGCTGGCGAAATCATCCGTCAGGGTCTTTATCGTGGTGCAGATACGGGTTGGTTGCTTACCGATCGTCTCTTTGCCGGTGCTGATACATTGGCTACATCCTATGCCCTTGCTACTGGTATCCAGAAGATTGGTGACGTTGACATCGTGATTGGTGGTCGCCAGGCTATCGATGGTGATACAGCTCAGGTAGGTCCACAGGTGGCTCAGAAGTTGGGATTGAACCAGGTTACCTATGCAGAGGAGATTCTGAAGGTAGAAGATGGCAAGGCTACTATCCGCCGCCTCATTGATGGTGGTGTAGAGACAGTAGAAGCTCCATTGCCATTGGTTATTACCGTGAATGGTAGTGCAGCTCCATGTCGCCCATGCAATGTGAAGCTCGTAATGAAATATAAATACGCTACTTGCCCTATGGAGCGCAAGGGTGATGAGCCTTGGGCTAATCTCTATGAGGAACGCCCTTACCTGACTCTGAACCAGTGGAGCGTGGCCGATGTTGACGGCGACCCTGCACAGTGCGGTTTGAGCGGTTCACCTACCAAGGTGAAGGCTGTAAAGAACATCGTGTTCCAGGCTAAGGAAAGCAAGACCTTGACCAGCAGCGATGAGGACATCGACAGCTTGATGAAGGAATTGTTGAACGAAAGTATTATCGGATAATCATCACTGATGATTCAGCAAACCGATTCATTTTAAAATGCTTTATTTAAAAAGACAATGAACAACGTATTTGTATATTGCGAGGTAGAAGGCACAACCGTTGCCGAAGTATCTCAGGAATTGCTCACCAAGGGTCGTAAGCTCGCTAACCAACAGGGTGTGGAGCTCCATGCCATCGTGGCTGGTACTGGCATCAAGGGTCAGGTAGAGGATCAGATTCTCCCTTATGGTGTAGATAAATTATTTGTTTTCGATGCTGAGGGTTTATTCCCATACACTTCAGCTCCTCATACAGACATTCTCGTCAACCTCTTCAAGGAGGAGAAACCTCAGATTGCACTGATGGGTGCTACCGTTATCGGTCGCGACCTCGGTCCTCGTGTTTCTTCTTCCCTCACCAGTGGTCTGACTGCCGACTGTACAGAACTTGAGATTGGTGATTACGACGACAAGAAAAGCGGCAAGCACTATGAGGGTCTGCTCTATCAGATCCGTCCTGCTTTCGGTGGTAACATCGTGGCTACCATCGTCAACCCAGAGCACCGTCCTCAGATGGCTACTGTCCGTTCCGGCGTAATGCAGAAGAGCATCTACGAGGGTGAGTGCAAGAAGGAAGTGGTTTATCCAGAGGTTAGCAAGTATGTTCCTGCCGAGGACTTCGTAGTGAAGGTACTCGACCACCACGTAGAGGCTGCCAAGCACAACCTGAAGGGTTCTGCCATCGTTGTAGCTGGTGGTTATGGCGTAGGAAGTAAGGAAGGTTTCGACCAGCTCTTCGAGTTGGCTCATCTCTTGCATGGCGAGGTTGGTGCTTCCCGTGCTGCCGTAGATGCAGGTTGGGTAGATCACGACCGTCAGATTGGCCAGACAGGTGTTACTGTTCATCCAAAGGTTTATATTGCTTGCGGAATCTCTGGTCAGATCCAGCACATCGCCGGTATGCAGGATTCAGGCATCATCATCTCTGTGAACAACGACCCTGATGCTCCAATCAACAAGATTGCCGACTACGTAATCAACGGTAATGTTGAGGATGTAGTTCCTAAGCTCATCAAGTACTACAAGCAGAATTCTAAGTAAGCTTCACAGGCAAATGAAACAGGCTTCGATAGCATTTGAAACAGACTTCAGTTGCCTTTGAAGCCTATTTCATAAAACTTCGTAGCACATTACATATTTTATTTAAATAAGAAAAGTAAAAATGGCTAATTATTATACAGACCATCCTGAAATAGAGTTCCACTTGAATCATCCGCTCATGAAGCGTGTTGTGGACTTGAAGGAAAGAAATTATGTAGAAAAAGACCAGTTTGAAGATGCTCCAGTAAACTACGAGGATGCTATCGAGAACTACAAGCGATTGCTGGATATTACTGGCGATGTAGCTGCTAACATCATCGAACCAAACTCTGAGGATGTTGACCTCGAAGGTCCACACTTGGAGAATGGCCGCATGATTTATGCCAGCAAGACATTCGAGAACCTCGATGCTACCCGCAAGGCTGGTCTCTGGGGCTTGTCAATGCCTCGTCGTTATGGCGGCTTGAACTTGCCTAACGCCATCTTCTCTATGGCTTCTGAGATTATCGCAGCTGCTGATGCAGGTTTCCAGAACATCTGGTCTCTCCAGAGCTGTATCGATACACTCTATGAGTTCGGTTCTGAGGAGCAGCGCCAGAAGTACATCCCTCGCATCTGCGCAGGCGAGACCATGAGTATGGACTTGACTGAGCCTGATGCAGGTTCTGACTTGCAGCGCGTGATGTTGAAGGCTACACAGGATGAGGACGGCACATGGCGTCTGAATGGTGTGAAGCGTTTCATCACCAATGGTGACTCAGACATCCACTTGGTTCTGGCTCGTTCTGAGGAAGGAACCAAGGATGGTCGTGGCCTTTCTATGTTCATCTACGACAAGCGTGATGGTGGCGTAACTGTTCGTCACATCGAGCACAAGTTGGGTATTCATGGTTCTCCAACCTGCGAGTTGGTTTACAAGAATGCCAAGGCAGAACTTTGCGGTAACACCCGTCTCGGATTGATTAAGTACGTGATGGCTCTGATGAACGGTGCCCGTCTGGGTATTGCAGCTCAGAGTGTAGGTGTTGAGCAGGAAGCTTACAATGAGGGCTTGGCTTATGCCAAGGAGCGTGCTCAGTTTGGTGAGAAGATCATCAACTTCCCAGCCGTTTATGACATGCTTTCAAGAATGAAGGCTAAGTTGGATGCAGGTCGTTCACTCCTCTACTGCTGCGCTCGCTACGTAGATATCTACAAGGCTTTGGAAGACATCGCCCGCGACACCAAGCTCACTCCAGAGGAGCGTCAGGAGATGAAGAAATACACCCGCTTGGCTGATGCGTTCACTCCATTGGCTAAGGGTATGAACTCAGAGTATGCCAACCAGAATGCATACGATGCCATCAGCATCCACGGTGGTTCTGGTTTCATCATGGAGTACAAGTGCCAGCGCCTGTTCCGTGACGCCCGCATCTTCTCTATCTATGAGGGAACAACCCAGTTGCAGGTTGTTGCAGCCATCCGCTACATCACCAACGGTACTTATCTCAGCATTATCAAGGAGATGTTGGAGAGCGAGGTTTCTGATGATTTGAAGGCATTGAAGGAGCGTGTTGCCAAGCTCGTAGATCTTTACGAGGCAGCCATCAACAAGGTGAAGGAAGCCAACGATCAGGCAGTTCACGACTTCCTGGCTCGCCGTCTCTACAACATGACTGGCGACATCGTAATGTCTCTCCTCATCCTCGACGATGCAACCAAGGCACCAGAGATGTTCCAAAAGAGTGCCAACGTATATGTTCGCATGGCAGAGGAGGAAGTTCTCGGTCATTCAGCATACATCCAGAACTTCAAGGCAGAAGATTTGGAGAGTTTCAAGGCATAAGCTTCAATAACTATACAATAAAAAAGTCCGTGGGGAAACAAATTCCTACGGACTTTTCTTATTTTATTTTTTCTTCTTTGTTTTACTTCGAGTCATTGTTGGGTCTGCCACATATTTTTGCTGCGGATGCCTAATCATCTCAGGAATCCAATAGAACAGACGTTTTGTCTCAAGAAGATTTTTTATATTGAAGTTCTTGAAAGACTTCGGATTTCTTCCTAACAATAAAGTTAACTCCTCAATATTATAAGGACGCATAGAGCAAAGAGCAATTATGATTTGATTCAAATCCTCTTTTAAGATCCTCTTACCTACTTTTTCTATCTTTATCTTTAATTCATCAGGCAACTCCTCCAACAACGTATCTCGATTAAGAGCTGGAGTTGGTTCTTCAAAGGTACCAAGCTTACCTTGGTACCTTTCGTTCTCACCTTGGTACCTTTCCCCAAATGTACCATGCTTACCATGGTACATTTCATCAAATGTACCATGCTTACCATGGTACATTTCGCCTTGAGGTGGTATCTTTTCTCCCAATGTACCATGCTGAGGTGGTATCTTTTCATCTTGAGGTAGTAACCTTTCTTCTAAGGATACCACCTTGGAGGTTCTTATATAATAAGTGTTACGACCCTGCCCTTTCTTCTCTAGGAATCCAAGATCGCAGAGCTTATGAATCTCCAGACGTGCACGGGCATGAGTAATCGAAGAATCCAGCTGGCGATACGTAGCATTATCAATCGCCCCTACCTCTCTAACAAAGACAAGAGCCAATTTCTGCTCATTCACCAAACCAAACTCGGCATATTGCGCTAACCACTCCACATTCTCCTTGCTGAGGAAATGATGGAGCAGAAGTCTTGCCGTAAACTTATTCGCTTCATGGTTCGACTCAAAAGTCGGCGGCATCAAGCCTGCCTCCTTCATCAATCTGCGCATCGCACCAATACCAGTCCCCTTAGTCTCAGCAAGATTCGTATCATGGAAAATCTCGCTGATTCTTGGATTGCGAAGCATAGAGCCTGGCTCTCCCCAATCATCCTGAGGTTTCAGAGAATAGCCTGGGTTGTGAATCTCAATACGATTGGAATAGCGGATAATCTGAATCGGCTGATTCACTCGATTAGAACGATGAATATACGAATTGACTATCGCCTCACGTAATACCTTATTGGGAAGAATCGCTGGTGTAGATGCCTGCATGGAATCTTTCTTCAGTTCAAAGCCTTTTGGCAGGTCATCCATCACAGCACTACATGCCTTGTTTACCATGAGGATTAATGGTCCGCGCATATCGATAGTTTGCTCAAAGCGATTATCACCATCAGCTAACCATTGATTGCCAGAAATTCTAATGTAATCAACTCTGAAAGAAGGAACCAAACGACGAAGCGACATTTGTTTTCCAAAAACCAAGAGCCCCGTATAAGTCAAATCATATCCACCTTGCTTATTCTTCTTAATAGCTCCTAATGCCCTCAACAAATCTACATCATTCAGCGTCAGTTCTTCCGCATCAGGATTCACTTCCTTGCGAAGTTTACGATAGAAATTGAGTGCATTCTCATCTATATCATCAAGGTCTGCATCATCTACAATACAACTATCATAGGTATCAGCAGATTGATAGAAAAGATACATATCCTCTTCTGAGCATTTTTCATCAGAAGGACCTATACGACGAAACGCCCCCTCAGGCAAACCACGCTTGGCAAAATACGCAGGCTTCTGACTCTCAGGTAACTCTTCGATTTTGACAACAATAACAGTCTTACCCAAATATTCTTCCACATTAATAATCGGGCGAATCCGAACATTGAACATAGAATTGCACATAGCGACAAAATCCGATTGAATCTTGTCTGTATTCTCTATATTCTCAGGCTCATAGACTGGTTTGCCGTCTTCTGTCATCCCTATACGCTTGGCGCCAAGGAGAAGATAGCCACCACGCAGTCCAGGCTCATTGGCAAAAGCACAAACTGTCTCCATCATACTCTTACCAACAGCCGATGCAGATTTGGCTTCTATCCGCCTGTTCTCATCCCAGCTATTCAGTTCGTCAAATAATTCCTTTGCAGTCTTCATTTCTTTTTCTTATTATATAAATAGGTAAAGGAAAACACCATCTTCTAATCCATTTAGCTATTCGGTGGTAAAGATAAACAAAAAAAAACAAATCTACAAATAAAAAAGAAAATATTTTCGAATTAGTGCTTTTTAGCAATCACCAAATTTCGGGGGAATCGGATATTTCGCCATAAAAAATTTCGGGGGAATCGGATATTCTTCATTTATCTCTCTCATTTTCAACTGATTAAGTATATTGCGCTAAAAAGAACTAAATTAGGGAATCCTTCTCGTTCCTTTTCGGAAGGAAGTAGTACTTTTGCAGGCGTAAACAAGATTATAACCTTCAAAAACAGTATCGATTATGAAAAGAAATGAGGTAATGGCACTTATCGCCACAACCATATTGATGTTTGCCGTATGTCTCTCTGCTTCGACTAAAGGGAAAAAGACAGAGCCAATCATCCATGCATCGAAATGAACATAAGCTATCCGGTATCTTAAAACGACATCAACTGTACTTCCCTGAAAAAGGTTGTCACTTAGGAACAAACAGAAGTGACAATGAAAC
>ENA-OPKX01000410-OPKX01000410.1-human-gut-metagenome-genome-assembly--contig:-NODE-410-length-9426-cov-3.517768_pt1 | contig 9426 bp, 10 predicted proteins | sample MGYA00241791_ERZ501709 | MGnify/ENA primary metagenome ERZ501709 (study PRJEB25962, sample SAMEA2042091) | human gut metagenome | biome: human gut; feature: human-associated habitat; material: faeces...
GGACTATTTGATTAATTAATTAACGTGTCCAATTTTTATTGGACACTAATGTCTTGCTATATAAAGATATAAAAAAGGTGTATCAAAGAGTTTGTTAGACTTTGATACACCTTTTTTTGTTTTTATTTCTTCAATTTATCTCAAATTTTTCAATTTATCTCAGTGCCATTACTCTGCTGAGAATCAGTTTCTTATACTCTTTTTTCATGCTTTCCGGCAGGAAGGAGGCTTCTATCAGATCTATCCATTTCACGATAGAACGACGGAACTTCTTGGCGATGTTGGCAATCACCTTGTCGTTTAGTCCCGATGCTTTCATCACTTTGATGAAATCAGACTTTTGGATCTTTCTTTTTTTACCGTTCAGTGTCAGAGCGAGCTCCTCGGTATCTTCGGGCATTACGATCTTGGTACAGAGCAGGTCGTAGGCAGGAGTAAGTGCATAACCCATCTTGCGGTTATTGTAGAGCGAGAAGTTCTTGAGGTGCATATCTGCATTGCCAGTAATCCATGAGAAAATGACAACTTCCCAATAGTTTACGAGGTCGAGTTGCGAGAATGATGAATATTTTTTTAGGAGTTTCGCTATCTGCTCATAGGAACCTTTGTACTTGTATTCCGTAAGGCGTTCTGATAGTTGGCACATATCCTCCATAGGTACCTTGGTTCCATCGTCCAGTCTGTCTATTCTTCGGGTAATATAACAGAGTTCGCCATCTGCAAATCGTATCAGTCCGTGGGGAACAACAGTTATTTTGGCAGCTTCGGCGAGATGCATCGTGAGGTCTTCTATTTCTGGAAGACTGCGGTAGCGGTCGGTTTGCGGCTTTAAGATGTATTTACCCCAAAGGCCGACGATGGTGAAACGGGACGGCTCGTTCTTTCCACCCGGATTCACATCGAGTGAGAGTTTTGCCTGAACACCAGTGAGGGTTGTCTGAGCGCGTACAACCTTTTTAGCAAGGTCGCCGATTTCCTTTCTTACATAGGGTAGGACAGGGGCTTCTTTGGTACCGAAGAGTTTCTTGGCGCAAGTGGGATGATAATCTATCTGACCTGGCTTGAGCGGTTTATAGCAATATAGACATTTTTCCATATTTCTTTCTCCTTTCTAGTTTTTGGGGGAAGCATTTGTTACTTCTGCAGGTGAAGTTCCTTCTGCAGGTGAATTGTTGGTTCTTTCTGCATGAGATTCTTCAAGTGGGATGACGCTGACGGCTCCGATACAATCCTTGCAGCAGGCAAGGAGGAGCGACATTCTATCCCGCTGGTTGATTTTCCAACTGCTTTCTGCGATATTCAGCAGCCATCCTTCGGGGATCAATCCATCGAAGAAAGGAAACAAGACGGAATCGTGGTAGGGCTCATCGGATAACGGGAGTGTGAGGCTCACGGCTTCGGCTTGACTCGATGCCAGATAATCTGCATCGTAAGCGAAGGTGAAGCCTGTTTCGTCTTCCGTCAGCAGGCCTACGTATTGGTCGTAGAGATAAATCTTTCCTTGTTTCATAAAATTCTATTTTTATTCTTTTTTGATAGGAACGGGGCCGATTTCCTGGCCGAAGAGGAGGAGAACCTGATTAACTTTGTCGAGTCGCAGCGTTTCTTTCCCCTGTTCCAGTTCTCTTACGAATCTGAGGCCTACGCCCGATTTCGCCGCCAGATCTACCTGGGTCAATCCGAATTGCTTGCGCATTTCCTTGACGTATGATGATAATGTATTGCTCATATTTTATTTGTTTTATACCCTTTCGGGGACAAATATACGAATAAAAAATGAAAATACCCCCGAAAAGGTATAATTTATAATATCATTTAACAAATTATACCTTTTCGGGGGTAATATTATGTGCCAATTAATACTGACTGAGTAAATCTTCGATGATATTTTTCAATTCTGGCAATTCGTTTTTGATTGTATCATATACGATCACTTCGTCGACATTGGCGTATTCGTGAGAAATCATATTTCTCATGCCATATATCGCTTGCCAGGGAATGTTGGGATAAGTATTTAAAGGCTTTTCTTCTGCCTTTAAAAGTTTACCCACATGTTCACCAATGACTTGTAATCTCATAACACAAGCATTGAAGGCCATATACTTTGTTGGGGAAAGCATGAAATCATCAGCTGATTCTACATCTTTACTCCATTCTTGTATTAACTCGATGGATTCTTTGATTTCTTCGAGCTTGTCATGGATGGTACTGCGATTATACATAAACGGCCTCCTGATTGATGTTTGACTGTAATAAAGGGCGGAGTGATTTGCGGAAGCGGACTAAATCAACTTTGTTATTAAATAATTTACTTAAAGCCTCATGTAAGTTGTGCATGAGCGAGAGAGTTGGCTTTTCTACTTCCACAACAATATCGATATCACTGTCTTCTGTGTTTTCGCCTCGTGCTACCGAACCGAAAATTCCGAGTTTAGTGATACCAAAGCTATCTCCAAACTGTAGTTTGAAGTTGGCTAGTTTTTCCAAACATTCTTGTAACTTTACCATAACTTATCATGTTAGTTACTACAAAGATACTCAATTATTATGAAACTGCCAAATGAATTTGCTGTTATTTTATGATAAGTCTAGTAAACTATCAAAAAAAAGCGTAACGAATACCTTTTCCGGGTAATCCATTACGCTTTAATTATTATCTATAAAACTTTATTTTCCGAGATTATTCTTTTTCTCGTTCAGTTCAGCCTTCTTTCTCATCATCTCTTCCTGCTGCTGGCGCTGCAACTCCTGGAGAGCCTGCATTCTTGCCATGAGGCCATTAGCCTTCTTAGGATTACTCTTGTTCTCCTGATAGCGCTTTTCCAAGATGGCGAGAAGTTTCTCGTCGTTGGTGGTCTTACGCAGAGTCCACATGATGGCAGCACTGAAGAACAATGAGATAAAGTAGTAGAAGTTCAAACCTGATGAATAATCATTGAACATGAAGAAGAACATCAATGGCATGAGATACATCATCCACTGCATCATCTTCATCTGCTCAGCCTGCTGACCTACCATCTGGTCTCTCTGCTGGCGCATGGTCATCCATGAGTACAACAGGTTGGCTACGCAGAAGAGAATACAGGTCAAACTCAGGTGGTCACCTATCATCCAGATGTTGGTGTTCCACTCAAAGATTGGGTCGTATGTACTCAAGTCGTTCATCCAGAGGAAATGCTCACCACGAAGCTGGATGGCATTAGGAACGAAGTTGAACATCGCAATCCATACCGGCATCTGAATCAACATTGGCAAGCAGCCTGACAATGGACTCACACCATACTTGGCATATTCAGCCATCATCGCCTGTTGTTTCTGCATCTGATCCTCAGGCTTGTTATACTGCGCAGTAGCAGCCTCGAGCTTTGGTTTCAGAACGCGCATCTTGGCCGAACTCATATAGCTCTTCTTCACCATAGGGTAGGTGATGAGCTTCAGAAGCAAGGTGATGAGAATCAGTACGACGCCCATAGGGAATACCTTGCTCAGCCAGTCGAACACGTAGAGTGTGAAGAAACGGTTGATCCAGCGGATGACAGGCCATCCCAGATAAACGAGCCTCTGGAACTCCAGGTCTTTGCCGAAGGTGCTTTCCTTCTCGGTATTCTTGAGAATCTGGAAATCGTTAGGACCAAAGTAGAACTCAAACTCAGAGGCTTTCTTGCCGGTTGGGTCGAAAGGAGTTTTCATCTTAGCCTGGAACTGCTTCAGATAGCCAGAACCCTTCTCCAGTGGAATAGAGGTCATGAAGGCATCCTTTTCGAAGTTGTCTTTAGCAACGATGATGGCAGAGAAGAATTGGTTTTTGAAAGATACCCAGTCGATGGTCTCTTCGATTTTCTCATCGATCTTCTCGCTTCCCTCATTGAGATAGTCTGTGCCACCCTCTGCATTGTGATAGGTGAGCGTGGTGTAGCGGTTTTCGAACATGAAACCACGTTCCTGCTGGCGTGCCTTATCACTCCAGTCGATGTCCATCTTATTATAATTAGGTGAGAACAGACCTTCCATACCCTGAGCAGAGAAGCTCATGTGGAGCATGTAGTCCTTACCTAATGTATAAGTCATGGAGAGTGTCTTTCCTTCTCCAGCCACAGCTGTCATGGTAACAGTAGAATCTGTTACGTTTGATGGAGTGAAGTAGAGGTCGCTGGTGATGATGTTAGCTTCCTTTGCCTCAAGCATAAACTTAAGACTCTGGTCTTTGCCATCGAAGAGCGTAACATCCTTCTGGTCGGCAGAACCGTCTTTTACCTGGATGTTGTGACCTACATAACCCTTGATTACTGCCTTCTCGACAGTACCACCCTTGGTGTTGAGGGTTAATTCAACTTTCTCATTTTTCAAAACGATCTTCTTCGCCTGACCCTTCAAAGCAGAATAGAAGAGGGCTGTAGAGTCTGCCTCAATCTTAGCCTTGGCATTTGCCTGGCGCTTGGCTGCGGCAGCCTTGCTGGCCTTTTCTATCTCAGCATGCTTAGCCTTGGCAATGGAATCCTGTACGAAAGCCGCTCTCTGCTCTTCTGCAGAAGGCTGGGTGTACCAGCTGAATCCGATGAGTACTAAGGCAATGAGAAGAAAGCCAATAATGTTGTTCTTGTTCATTGTTATTTTAGAAATTTATATTATTTCTTGTTTGAGATAGCCGTCTTGACGAAATCCATGAACAGAGGATGTGGTTTTAATACGGTACTTTGGTATTCTGGATGATACTGTGTACCGATATACCATTTCAATCCTGGTATTTCAACGATTTCTACCAAGTCGCTCTCTGGGTTGCGTCCCACGCACATCATGCCGTTCTTCTCGTATTCCTTCTGGAACTCATTGTTGAATTCATAGCGATGGCGATGACGCTCCTGAATGTGCTCCTTCTTATATATAGAGAAGACGCGAGAACCTTGTTTCAGTACACATTCGTATGCACCGAGGCGCATGGTTCCACCCATGTTGGAGATGTTTTTCTGTTCCTCCATGATGTCGATGACATTGTGTGGAGTCTTTTCATCCATCTCTCTTGAATTGGCATCTTTGTAGCCCAATACGTTACGGGCAAACTCGATGACCATCATCTGCATACCCAGGCAGATACCGAAGGTAGGAATGTCGTGGGTGCGGGTATAGTGGGCTGCTATGATCTTGCCCTCAATGCCGCGCTGGCCGAATCCCGGACAGATGACGATGCCATCCTGACCCTTCAACTGCTCTGCCACATTTTCTTCTGTGAGATATTCAGAATTGATGAATGTTATCTTCACCTTGTGGTCGTTGTAGGTGCCGGCATGTGAAAGACTTTCGCGGATACTCTTGTAGGCATCCTGCAGGTCGTACTTACCTACCAGTCCGATGTTTACCACCTCTGTAGCCTTGCTTCTGCGGTCGAGGAATGCTTTCCAAGGACCCAGTGCAGGCTTTTCGCCGATAGGCTCGCCCATTTTGCGGAGAATGGCGGTGTCGAGACCCTGGTTCTGCATGTTTACAGGTACTTCATAGATACTGGCGAGGTCTTCGCTTTGTATCACGCAGTCCAGATCCACATTACAGAAGCTGGCTACCTTTTTCATGATTCCCTCTTCGAGATGTTTCTCTGTGCGGAGGATCAGAATATCTGGCTGAATACCTACACTTTGCAATTCCTTCACGGAGTGCTGGGTAGGTTTTGTTTTCAACTCCCCTGCAGCCTTCAGATAAGGCACGTAGGTGAGGTGCACATTGACGGCGTTCTTGCCCAATTCCCATTTCAACTGTCTGATAGCTTCCATGTAAGGAGCACTTTCGATGTCGCCGATGGTTCCGCCTATCTCGGTGATCACGAAATCATAGTGATACTTCTTGCCGAGCAGCTTCACATTGCGCTTGATCTCGTCGGTGATGTGAGGCACCACCTGGATGGTTTTTCCGAGATAATCGCCACGACGTTCCTTGTCAATGACAGCCTTGTAGATACGACCAGTGGTGAGAGAATTTGCTTTCGTAGTTTGAATACCTGTGAATCGCTCGTAGTGTCCGAGGTCCAGGTCGGTTTCCATACCATCTACTGTCACGTAGCACTCACCATGCTCGTATGGGTTCAGTGTACCCGGGTCGATGTTGATGTATGGGTCAAACTTTTGGATAGTAATGTTGTAACCTCTTGCTTGAAGAAGCTTACCGATGGATGACGATATGATTCCTTTACCCAAAGAAGAAACCACACCACCAGTAACGAAGATGTACTTAGTTTCAGCCACGATATTTATTTTTTAAATTAGAATAATCGCGTGCAAAGTTACTATAAATTTATGAAATAGCCAAAATTATTGCAAATAATGCCGTTGTTTTATGAATTATTTATTACCTTTGCGCCTAAATTATAGCATTGCGTAGATTTTAATGATTATGAAATTGAGATTTAATATAGTGGTGGCTGCTCTTTTGGTTTGTTTTCCTTCATGGGCACAACCAAAGAGTCATAGGCTTACCAAGGGTGTACAGGAACCTGAAACGGCTGAATGGGTGAAGAATTATATGGATTCTTTATCCGCAGTTCGTGCTCATATCGATTCCAGCTATTATGCTGCGAAAGATATCCGCTATTCCCGACTTTTCACCCCGCTTACTTTTTATCATTCTCCTGCTAATCATTTTCTCAGATTGAATCCGGCTGGCTATTCTGATTCTCTTGAATGTATGCTGGATAAGTCTTTGATGTTCATTTACTTAAACCGTCCTGATCTTGTGAGAAGTAATGAGTCCAGACTGGATGTGGTTGGTGCTCCTATTCCTGAGGGCGCTCCGAGAAAGACGGAGGTGGATATTGTGGAGGAGGTGGCTCCAAAGGCTATTGAATTAGAGGCTTCGCCGATGAAAATCTATGTGGCGAAACCTAATTTCTGGACGATCAAGGGGGATTATTACTTGCAGTTCCTTCAGAATTATGTGAGTGATAACTGGTATAAAGGTGGCGAGAGCAACTATTCTATGCTGGGTAGTGTCACGATGCAGGCCAATTATAACAACAAGCAGAAGGTGAAGTGGGAAAACAAGTTGGAAATGCGCTTGGGTTACCAGACTTCCAAGGGGGATACCTTGCATAAGTACAAAACCTCTGAAGATCTGCTGCGCTATACCGGAAAGTTGGGCTTGCAGGTTACCAGAAGATGGTATTATACCTTGCAGGTGATCGGACAGACCCAGTTTACGAAAGGTCTTCGCAGCAATGATAAGTTTGTCTATTCCGACTTCATGTCACCTTTCAAGTTGAATCTTTCTGTCGGTATGGATTATTCCATCGACTGGCTCAATCATCGCCTGAAGGGTAGCACGCATATCGCTCCTTTGGCTCTTAACTGGAAATATGTGGACCGCAGTTCGCTTGCCACCCGATATGGTCTGGAAGAAGGACAGCACGGACTTTTGGACTATGGTTCTGAATTTACGGTAGACTTTACGTGGCAGATGGCGGAAAACCTGAGATGGAAGACCCGCCTCTATGGATATACTACTTATGAGCGTGCTGAGTTGGAGTGGGAGAATACATTCACCTTCCAGTTTAATAAGTATATTTCTACGAATATATTCCTTTACCCTCGTTTTGATGATGGTAGCAAGCGTAGCGAGGGCGAGAGCTACTGGCAGTTTAAGGAATATGCATCGGTAGGTTTCTCCTATTCTTTTTAATGTAAAAAGCCAAGTTAATGTAAAAAAGCCAAGTCAGTATTCTGTTGTGAACTGCTGACTTGGCTTTTTTTATGAATAGTTTTTATCTCATGGAATGCCTTAAAATGCCCCGAAATAATGGTCGTAAATGATGAAAAGAATGATGGCAAGAGCTATCAGACTAAGAATAAGAAACAGGATTCTTCCTATGATTCTTCTCCTAATCTGTGATTTTGTATGACGATTGTGTCCTGCTCTGCTACTGTAATGTTTCTTGCGTCCACTACTTCTTTGTTCACTTCCATCTCTGTGATGGTGGTGATGATGTCTCTCCTCTGTTTCCATGAGTAACTCTCCTTTTGCTTAATATATTAAGAATCTGATTACATATTAGAATCTGAAACAAACTTCCACGTCTGCCATTGAGTAATTGTGGTCTGCACTTGTGCGGTCGTTGACAAACGCATATTCTGATAGAATGGTGAAGTTTTTGTTGATATGATAGTTCAGACCGACTTCGTATTGGGTTCTCATCATGTCTGTCTTACCATTAGCCTCGTACATATCATAGCGAGCCTTTGCATAGAGTTTCTTGCTCACGATAGGTGCGATAACAAGACCATATACACCTTGTGCCTTATTGCCGATTTTTTGGTTAAGACTGCAATCTTTAGAGGCTGCATCCCCATGATTGGTTATGCTTTTGGCAAATGCCATACCGGTAGAATGGATATATTCTGAACGGACAGTCCAGTCGTTTGCCTTGTATTCGAATGAGAAAGCATAACGGTTCTGGCTGAGTTTGCGGGTACCGCTGAATGTCTCCTTTTCTGGGTTTCCCTGTTCATCGTCATTCCAGTTTCCCTTTCTTGCATAAGACCCCGTCCAGCCGAAAGCTCCGATGCGCATTCCTGCCACAGGCATTACCCATACGCCGCCGATCACGTTCTTCTGGTTGTCCACGTCCTTGGTATTGATGCCCTGTCCGTTGAACACACCTATCTGATAGTGCAGCAGGTTGCGGCCGTTAGCGTTTTTGAGGAAATCACCCTGAAGCTGCAAACCGATGTCACGACCATTGGAAGCGTGCTCTCCGGCACGGTCGCTGAAACCTGCCAACTTGCTCACGTTCTGGGAATAACCCATGAAGCCCTGGTCGATAGGGTGCATCGGATTTTCAAAGGTAAACGGATTCTTGAACTGTCCGATTTTCACCTTGAAATAACTGTATTTCTGCCATTCGGCAAACAAATCTACCATTCTTGGACTGCTGCCCAGGTCGGAAGTGTTTCCATTAAACTGGATTTGCGTTTTCCAGTAGAAATCGTTGGCGATACGTCCTTCGAGGGCGATACGTCCCATGCGGATGTTGAAGGAATTGGATTCCTTGCCTTTCTGTCCGCTATACTGATATTGAGTCATGCCGTAGCCCGACAACTTGACGTTGTTGAGCCAAGCTGGCAACTCGATGGTTTTCTTTTCCTGGGCGCCCGCTGTGGTTACAGCCATAGCCATCAGCGCCATGATGATACTATTTTTCATCTTCATTTCTATTTTGTTTTAAGGTTTATTTCTTAGCGGCAATTTCCTCAGCGGTCAGGTCCTCAGCTTGGGCAGCCTGGAGGGCGAGTTTCTCAGCTTCCTTGGCAGCCTTGGCTTCGGCGGCAGCCTTTTCGCGCTCTTTGCGTTCCTTCAACTTCTGCTTGATCTCCGTTTCGCAGCGCTTTTCGAGAAGCACTACGTTTTCTACGTGAGGAGTGTGAGGGAACATATCCACAGGCTGAACCG
>ENA-OPKX01000411-OPKX01000411.1-human-gut-metagenome-genome-assembly--contig:-NODE-411-length-9409-cov-3.754116_pt1 | contig 9409 bp, 5 predicted proteins | sample MGYA00241791_ERZ501709 | MGnify/ENA primary metagenome ERZ501709 (study PRJEB25962, sample SAMEA2042091) | human gut metagenome | biome: human gut; feature: human-associated habitat; material: faeces...
TGGTGTAAAGATACGAAAAATACTCCAGATAACGGCATAAATCGAAGATTATTATCGTGAAATATAAACATTTTAAACAGGCCTTACTTTTTAAAGTGGGCTCAGGAGTTAAGACGTATGTCTTGCAGCTTAATAACTACGCCAAAAAGACTATTGTCTTAACTCCTCAGCGACCGTAGGGAGCGATAACTCCTTTAACTCCTTTAACTCCTTTAACTTCTGAAATAATTAAAATAATCTCGATGATTCTGTAATAAGAGTTTAAGTTTTTATTATCTAAAGCCGATGGTCTTTCCTGACTGTCGGTTTTTTTGTGCCTTCCCATTCATTTCTCATTATTCATTTCTTTCTCATTTCTCATTTCTAATTATTCATTCTTTCTCATTTCTCATTATTCATTTCTAATTATTCATCTCATTTCTAATTTCTCATTATTCATTCTTTCTTATTTTTTCCTCATTTCTTTCTTCTTTTTTCTTCCTTCTTGCAATTTGTAATGTAAAAACGATAAAAACATATCAGATTGAAAGTATATTATGTGAAATGCATTATAGTTTGTAATATATAGATTAATATTAATACAAAATGAAACCATTTCTTTTCTTAATCTATCAAAAAGTAGTAATTTTGCACCCAAAATATAGCAAAATGATATTTTAAGCTAAAAGGGTAGCATGAAATAAGCTATGATATTGTGTTATAAATAACCGTAAAAGAAAGGAAAGATATTATGTGTGGATTCGTATCTATCTTCAATATTCAGGAACAAACTCCTGAATTGAGACAGCAGGCACTCCGTATGAGTCAGAAGATTCGTCATCGTGGACCAGACTGGAGCGGCATTTACTGTGGTGGCTCAGCCATCTTGGCACATGAACGACTCAGCATCGTAGATCCAGAGTCTGGTCGCCAACCTTTGTTCTCACCTGACAAGAAACAGGTGCTTGCAGTGAACGGCGAAATCTACAATCATCAGAATATCCGTGCTCGATTTGCTGGCAAATACCAGTATCAGACTGGTTCCGACTGCGAGGTGGTGCTTTCACTCTATCGTGAAATGAGACAGGATAGCGACTTCGCTAACTTGATTTACACCGATGAGGATGCCATCCATGCTCGCATCTGCAAGATGATAGAACAACTCAACGGTATCTTTGCTTTCGCACTCTACGATGCAGAAAGAGATGAATTCCTCATCGCCCGCGACCCTATCGGTGTGATACCACTCTACATCGGATTTGATACAGATGGTAAGGTGCTTGTTGCCTCTGAACTCAAGGCTCTCGAAGGACAGTGTGATCACTACGAACCATTCCTCCCTGGACATTATTATTATAGTAAAACTCCGGGCATGAAGCGTTATTATACACGCGACTGGTTTGAATACAGTACCATGCTCAAGGAATATCATATTGATGAAAGCAAATCTGCCGAAGAACAGATGGCTGAGGCTGAGATGGAGGATAGAAAACAGGCTGAGGCTACAGGCGGAAAAACTGCGGTGCAGGAAATTCATGATGCACTCGAAGCTTCTGTCAAGCGCCAGTTGATGAGCGATGTTCCTTATGGCGTACTCCTCAGTGGTGGTCTCGATTCATCTGTCATCTCTGCCATCGCACAGAAATACAGTACTTATCGTATTGAGAATGGTGAACAGACCAAGGCTTACTGGCCACGCCTGCACTCCTTTGCTGTAGGACTGAAAGGTGCACCAGACCTTGCTAAGGCTCGCCTCGTAGCAGAGCACATCGGTACCGTGCATCATGAAATCAACTATACCATACAGGAAGGTCTGGATGCCATCCGTGATGTCATCTATTTCATCGAGACTTACGATGTGACAACCGTTCGTGCATCTACCCCGATGTATCTGTTGGCAAGAGTCATCCGCAGTATGGGTATCAAGATGGTACTCTCTGGTGAGGGAGCAGATGAGGTATTCGGAGGATATCTCTATTTCCACAAAGCACCGAATGCCAAGGCTTTCCATGAGGAAACGGTCAGAAAACTTGGCAAACTCTATCTCTACGACTGTCTGAGAGCCAACAAGAGTCTGGCTGCCTGGGGTATCGAGGGCCGTGTACCTTTCCTCGACAAGGAATTCCTGGATGTGGCTATGGGCATGGATCCAGCCTTGAAGATGTGTCCGGGCAAGACCATCGAGAAGAAAGTAGTTCGTGAAGCCTTTGCTGATTTGCTGCCAGAGGAAGTAGCATGGCGACAGAAAGAGCAATTCTCAGATGGAGTAGGTTACTCCTGGATAGATACGCTGAAGCAGATTACCGCTTCTGCCGTGAGTGATGAGCAGATGGCACATGCCGCCGAGCGATTCCCTATCAATCCTCCACAGAACAAGGAGGAGTACTATTACCGTTCTATCTTCGCTGAGCATTTCCCAAGCGACAGTGCTGCCAAGAGTGTGCCAAGCGTGCCAAGCGTAGCCTGCTCTACAGCCGAAGCCCTTGCCTGGGATGCTTCTTTCAAAAACCAGAACGACCCAAGCGGACGAGCTGTTGCAGGAGTTCACGAGAAAGCGTATAAATAAGTGAAGAGTGAAGAACGAAGAGTGAAGAATTCAAGTGAAGAATCATTCAACATTCAACATTTAACATTAAAATAGATAGTTATAAATAACCGATATAAAACGAACAAGAAATGGAAAAAGGATTGTACAGTTCAGCCTATGAGCACGATGCGTGTGGCGTAGGTATGGTGGTTAACATCCACGGAAACAAGAGCCATGAGCTGGTCGATAACGCCTTGAAAGTTCTCGAAAATATGCGCCACCGTGGTGCTGAGGGAGCCGACAACAAGACGGGTGATGGCGCTGGTATCATGCTCCAGATTCCACATGAGTTTATTCTTCTTCAGGGTATCCCAGTACCAGAAAAAGGTAAATATGGTACGGGTCTTATCTTCTTGCCTAAAGACGAGAAGAAACAGCAGGAAATCCTCTCTATCATGATTGAGGAGATCGAGCGCGAGGGATTGCAGCTGATGCACCTCCGCAATGTTCCTACCAACCCTGAGTGTCTCGGTGAAGCTGCTTTGAGCAATGAACCTGCCATCAAGCAGATTTTCATCACCGGTGTTACTGACGACAAGGTGCCTGTTTTCGAGCGCACTCTCTATCTCATCCGCAAACGCATTGAGAAACGTGTCAGTGATCCTGATTTCTATATCTGTTCGTTGTCTAATTCGAACATCGTCTATAAGGGTATGTTGAGCAGCCTCCAGTTGCGCCAATACTATCCTGACTTGACCAATAATTATTTCACAAGCGGTTTGGCATTGGTTCACTCCCGCTTCTCTACCAACACCTTCCCTACATGGAGTCTGGCGCAGCCATTCCGTCTCCTTGCCCATAATGGTGAGATCAACACCATCCGTGGTAACCGTGCCTGGATGAAGGCTCGTGAGAGTGTGTTGAGCAGTGAGGCTCTGGGCGATATCCGTGAGATTTCTCCTATCGTTCAGCCTAACATGAGTGACTCTGCAAGCCTCGATAATGTTTTCGAGTTCTTCGTGATGAGTGGTCTGTCATTGCCTCACGCCATGGCTGTCATGGTGCCAGAGAGCTTCAACGACAAGAACCCTATCTCTGAGGATCTGAAGGCTTTCTATGAATATCACTCTATTCTGATGGAACCATGGGATGGTCCTGCTGCCTTGCTCTTCAGCGATGGCCGCTACGCTGGTGGTATGCTCGATAGAAATGGTTTGCGCCCAGCACGCTATACCATCACCAAGAATGATATGATGGTTGTGGCTTCTGAGGTAGGTGTCATGGATTTCGATCCTACTGAGATTGCCGAGAAGGGTCGCTTGCAGCCTGGTAAGATTCTCCTCATCGATACACAGGAAGGTAAGATCTACTACGATGGCGAAATCAAGGAGCGTCTGGCTGCCCAGCATCCATATCGCCAGTGGTTGAACACCAACCGTATTGAACTGGAGAAACTTCGCAGTGGTCGTAAGGTGGAAAATGGTGTGGAAAACCTCACTCGCAAGGAATTGGAATTCGGTTTTGGCGAGGAAGATATCGACGGTACCATCATCCCAATGGCTACCAAGGGTCAGGAACCTACAGCTTCTATGGGTAATGATACTCCGCTTGCTGTGCTTTCCGACCAGCCACAGATTTTCTTCAACTACTTCCGTCAGCAGTTTGCACAGGTTACCAATCCTGCCATCGACTCCATCCGTGAGAACCTCGTGATGAGTCTTACCGAGTATATCGGTAGAGTAGGTTCCGGCATCCTGAACCCAGACGAGAGCAACTGCAAGATGGTCCGTCTGCCACATCCTATCCTGACCAATACCCAGCTGGATATCCTTCAGAATATCCGCTACAAGGGATTCAATACCGTCAAGCTCCACATGCTCTTCGAAACCGCCAAGGGCGAAGCAGGACTGCATGAGGCTCTGGATGAACTCTGCAAGGAGGCTGCCAAGAGCGTGGATGATGGCTACAACTACATCATCTTGAGCGACCGTGGCGTGGATGAAACCCATGCGGCAATCCCATCTCTGCTCGCCGTGAGCGCCGTACATCATTATCTGATTGATGCCGGCAAGCGTGTGCAGACTGCCCTCATCGTAGAGAGCGGTGAGATTCGTGAGGTAATGCACGCAGCCCTCTTGTTGGGTTACGGTGCATCAGCCCTCTGTCCATACTTGACATACGCCATCCTCGACGACCTCGTAAAGAAGGGAAAGATTCAGGAGGATTATCATACAGCCGAACAGAACTATATCAAGGCTGTGAAGAAGGGCTTGTTCAAGATTATGGCTAAGATGGGTATCTCTACCATCCGCAGTTACCGTGGTGCCAAGATCTTCGAGAGCATCGGTTTGAGCGAGAGCCTCCTGAAGAGCTACTTCGGAACAGAGGTGAGCACCATCGGCGGTATCGGACTTGAGACCATCGCCCGTGATGCCATCCGCCTGCACGACAAGGCATTCGAGACCAAGAAGCTCGACTTCCTGCCAAGCATGGGACAGTTCCACTACCGCAAAGACGGTATCAAGCACGCTTGGAACCCAGAGACCATCGCTACTTTGCAGCTCGCAACACGCAAGGGCGATTACGATCTCTTCAAGAAATATACACATCTCGTTGACGATAAGCAGGAGCCTATCTTCATCCGTGACTTCTTCAGTTTCCGCAAGAACCCTATTTCTATCGACAAGGTAGAGCCAGTAGAGGAAATCGTCAAGCACTTCGTTACTGGTGCGATGAGTTTCGGTGCCCTCTCCAAGGAGGCCCACGAGGCAATGGCACTCGCCATGAACGCCCTCGGTGCTCGAAGCAATACTGGTGAAGGTGGTGAGGATAACGAGCGATTCCACTCTACACAGGATGGTATCAGCCTCTCCAGCAAAACCAAGCAGGTGGCTTCCGGTCGATTCGGTGTGACAACAGAATATCTCGTGAATGCAGAGGAAATCCAAATCAAAGTGGCACAGGGTGCTAAACCGGGTGAGGGTGGTCAGTTGCCTGGCTTCAAGGTCAACGAGGTCATCGCCAAGACCCGTCACTCTATCCCTGGCATCAGCTTGATTTCTCCTCCACCTCATCACGATATCTACAGTATCGAGGATTTGGCTCAGCTCATCTTCGACCTCAAGAATGTGAACCCTAAGGCTGCTATCTCTGTCAAATTGGTGGCTGAGAGTGGTGTGGGTACTATCGCTGCCGGTGTGGCTAAGGCAAAGGCCGACCTCATCGTCATCTCTGGTGCTGAGGGTGGTACAGGTGCCAGCCCTGCATCCAGTATGCGTTTCGCAGGTATCTCTCCTGAAATCGGACTTTCTGAGACTCAGCAGACTTTGGTGAAGAACGGTCTTCGTGGACAGGTTCGCCTGCAGGTGGATGGTCAGTTGAAGAGCGGTCGTGACATCATCCTCATGGCTTTGCTCGGTGCAGAGGAATTCAGTTTCGGTACTGCAGCCCTCATCGTCTTGGGTTGTGTCATGATGCGTAAGTGTAACCTGAATACCTGTCCTATGGGTGTTGCCACACAGGATCCTAAGCTTCGTGCTCACTTCCGTGGCAGTTACAAATATCTCATCAATTACTTCCGCTTCCTCGCCGAGGAGGTTCGTGAGTACTTGGCAGAGATGGGTTACACCTCTTTGAATGATATCATCGGTCATACAGAACTCATCGTTCGCAAGACTGATGAGGAGATTGTTCCTGCTACAGGTTCTGATGCCGTAGAGCCAGAGGTGGCTAAGAGCATCATGGAGAAGGCAGACTTGCTCGACTTCACACGTCTCTTGCATCGTGAGACAGGACATTGCTCACTTTATCATACTACCGAGCAGATTCATGATCTCGACAATGTGCTCGACCAGCAACTGATTCGTGGTGCCCAGCGTGCCATCGAAAATCAGGAGGAGGTGAACCTCGACTTCGCCATCAAGAATACCGACCGTGCTGCCGGTGTGATGCTCAGTGGTATGATTGCTGAGAAATATGGTGAGGCAGGTCTTCCTGACAAGACAGTGAATGTGAAGTTCAAGGGTTCTGCAGGTCAGAGCTTCGGAGCATTCTTGGTAAAGGGTGTCGATTTCAAGTTGGAAGGCGAGACCAATGACTATTTTGCAAAGGGACTTTCAGGAGGTCGTATTTCCATCCTTCCTCCTATCCGCAGTAATTTCTCTGCCGAGGATAACATCATCGCAGGTAACACCGGTCTCTATGGTGCCACAAGTGGTGAGTTGTATATCAACGGTAAGGTGGGTGAGCGCTTCGGAGTACGTAACTCAGGTGCTGTAGCTGTCATCGAGGGTGCTGGCGACCACTGCTGTGAATATATGACAGGTGGTAGAGTCGTCGTACTTGGCGAGACTGGTCGCAACTTTGCCGCAGGTATGAGTGGTGGTGTAGCCTATGTATGGGATAAGAACCACAACTTCGATTACTTCTGTAATATGGATATGGTGGAAATCAACCTCGTGGAGGATAGCACCTATCGCAAGGAGTTGCACGAGCTCATCCGTCAGCATTATCTCTATACAGGCAGTAAACTCGCCCGTACCATGCTTGATGACTGGAATCACTACGTAGAGGATTTCATCCAGGTAGTGCCAATCGAATACAAGCGAGTTCTCCAGGAAGAGCAGGTAAAGAAGTTGCAGCAGAAGATTGCGGATATGCAGCGAGACTATTAATAAAGTGAAGAACGAAGAGTGAAGAGTGAAGAATTCAAATGCTTTGCTCCTTATCTCTTCGCTTCACGTCATAAAATTAATAAATTAGAGGAAAAGGACAAGGTAGCATTCGGAAGAATATAGTAAATGGATGCGATGGAGAGATATGCACATGAATTCTTCACTCTTCGTTCTTCACTCTTCACTTAATTTTTCAAGATGGGAAATCCAAAAGCATTTTTGACTATACCTCGCAAGGAAGCAGGTTATAGACCAATTCACGATAGAATCCTCGATTTCAGCGAGGTAGAACAGACATTGAACAGCAACGACCGCCGTCAGCAGGCTTCCCGTTGCATGGATTGTGGTGTGCCTTTCTGCCACTGGGCTTGTCCATTGGGCAACAAGGCACCGGAGTGGAACGATGCCCTCTACAAGGGCGACTGGGAGTTGGCTTACCGACTCCTCAATTCCACCAACGACTTCCCAGAGTTCACAGGACGCATCTGTCCTGCACTCTGTGAGAAGGCTTGTATCTTGAATCTCATGGACCATGAGCCAACCACCAACCGTGAGGATGAGTGCGCCATTGTGGAGCACGCTTTCTCTGAGGATTATGTGCATGTTGAGATTCCAGAGCGTAATGGTAAGACCGTGGCAGTCATCGGTGCCGGTCCTGCAGGATTGGTAGCTGCCAATCAGTTGAACCACAAGGGATATAAGGTAACAGTCTTTGAGGCACGTGAGAATGCCGGTGGCTTGTTGCGCTATGGTATTCCAAACTTCAAGCTCAACAAGAGCATCATCGACCGCCGCCTCCGTCTTCTCGAAGAGGAAGGCATCGAGTTCAAATACAATCAGCAGATAGATGTCACCAAGTTGCCAGATGGCTTTGATGCCTACGTGGTATCTACGGGTACTCCTACAGCCCGCGACCTGAAGATTCCTGGACGAGAATTGAAGGGTGTTTATTTCGCCCTCGAACTCCTCTCTCAGCAGAACCGAGTCCTTGCAGGCATGGAGTTCTCTAAGGATGAACTGGTCAACTGCAAGGGTAAGGATGTCTTGGTTATCGGTGGTGGTGATACAGGTTCCGACTGTATCGGTACGGCTCATCGTCAGGGTTGCAAGAGTGTAACTCAGATTGAGATCATGCCTAAGCCAGTAGAGGGTCCTGAGGATCCTAAGAATCCTTGGCCAAACTGGCCTCGCACACTGAAGACAACATCCAGCCATGAGGAAGGCTGTACACGTCGCTGGAACATCAACTCATTGGAGTTCCTCGGCAAGAATGGAAAGTTGACGGGTGTGAAGGTTCAGCCTATCGATTGGAAGCCAAACCCAGAGGGCGGTCGCCCATTGATGGTAGAAGCAGGAGAGCCAGAAATTATCAAGGCAGAGGCTGTATTCTTGGCCATGGGCTTCTTGAAGCCACAGCAGCCTGAGTTTGCAGAGAATGTCTTCGTGGCAGGTGATGCAGCAAATGGAGCTTCTCTGGTAGTAAGAGCTATGGCAAGTGGTAGAAAGATTGCAGCTCAAGTAGATAAGTTCCTGACTCGATAATTCCCGGATATATTATCGGTTATTTTTTAACTATAAGTAAGTGGTGGGAGGCCAGACCTTGAGATGAGGTTTGCCTCCCTTTTTTATAGCCATTACTTAGTAATACATTCAATGATTTTGACCAGAAATGCCTTTGACCATTATGACCGAAGTACAATACGAAGAACACAATACGTGTGAAAAAGATTTCATGATTTTTGATTTTTTACCATAAATTCTTGTTGGTTTAATAATAAAGTTGTATTTTTGCGGAGAAAAGATTTAAATAGAGAAGATTATGAAAGATTTTACTTTAAGAAAAAGGTTCTTAGATTGTAAAAGCGGAACCAGTAGTCTTTTTAAAGGCTTTGTTATGTTGGTAGTTCTGATGCTCATGACTACGAGTAGTGCGATGGCGCAAGAACCAAAATTTGAGGTGATTGATGGCTTTCGTTATTTGTTGGATTCTGATACGAAGACAGCTACGCTTGTGCCTAAAACTGATGGTAAATATTCTGGTGATATTATTATTCCTGAGAAGGTTAAGGGTAATGATGGGGTAGAGTATGTTGTTACTTCATTGGGTGAACGTTGCTTCGAAGAATGCAGAGGCTTAACCTCTATCACCATCCCTTCATCAGTTACTTCATTGGGTGGGGGTGTAATTTAAACTGTGTCAAGGCTTGTTCTTAACTTTCATTCCCACTCC
>ENA-OPKX01000415-OPKX01000415.1-human-gut-metagenome-genome-assembly--contig:-NODE-415-length-9247-cov-2.272520_pt1 | contig 9247 bp, 10 predicted proteins | sample MGYA00241791_ERZ501709 | MGnify/ENA primary metagenome ERZ501709 (study PRJEB25962, sample SAMEA2042091) | human gut metagenome | biome: human gut; feature: human-associated habitat; material: faeces...
CAACCACTTGAAACTCAAAACAAAAGCTCAAATCTGCTATTTTTTGCTTTTTTTATCAGTCTTTTTATGACAAAAGATGCGCATCAAAAAGAACCGCAAGGTGCTTGTCATTGAAGAAGCATGGAAAGCAGTGGCATCCCCAATGATGGCAGAACACATCAAGTATCTGTATAAAACAGCCCGAAAATTCTGGGCTATGGTGGGTGTCGTTACGCAGGAGTTGCAGGATATTATTGGCAGTCCGATTGTCAAGGAAGCTATTATCAACAATTCTGACGTTACCATTCTTCTCGACCAGGGAAAGTTCAAGGAGCGTTTTGATGACATCAAGGCTGTGCTTGGACTGACTGATGTGGAGTGCAGGAAGATATTCACAATCAACCGTCTGGAGAATACGGAGGGACGAAGTTTTTTCCGAGAAGTCTTTATCCGTCGAGGTCTGGCCAGTGACGTGTATGGCGTCGAGGAACCAAGGGAATGTTACATGACCTATACGACAGAGCGAGCCGAGAAAGAGGCATTGAAACTCTACAAGGAACAACTTCAATGCAGCCATCAGGAAGCCATTGAAGCCTATTGCCGTGACTGGTCTCTTTCGGGCATAAGCAAATCCCTTGCCTTTGCGCAAAAAGTGAACAATGCAGGGCAAGTACTTAACTTGAAACAGAATAAATAGACAATAAAACCAAAGATAATGAGACACTTTGCCATCATATTAACCATCATATTCTCCTTGGCTGTGAACACAGCCAAGGCACAGTATGCCAGTGTCAATGTGGATTACAAGACAATGGAAGCCATGTCGGAAGCCTTTACAACAGAGGCCGCAATGGAGGCTCTTCACAATGAGAACCTTCAAAAGATTTACGACAGTTATAAAGCAGCTGAAATTGCCAGTGCAGGTATCTTTTCTTCCAAGTACCTTGACAGAAAGGCTCTTACCAATCTCAATCTTTGGGACGACAAGAAAGAGAACTACTATTATAACCGTATCTATAACATAGTAAGCAAGAGAATTATTCCAAAGACCATCACATGCGCACAGCTGATGGTCGAGGATCCTTCTACGGCAATCTACTGGGGCAGCTATCTTTTGAAAACCACAGAAGACGTAAAGTCCCTTTGCCAGCAATTTGAGAGTGTTGTGACAAACAGCACCCTCAGCTTCAAGGATATAGCCTTTTTGCAAATAACAGAAGAACTGAAAGCTGTGTTCAATATCACCCAATTAGGTGGTATCGATTGGAAGAATCTTTTTGAACACCTTGGGGATGACATAGAAAACAGTTTTACCAAAGAAAATTTGGAAAAAGACTTGGACAATCTTATCGGAAAAGGTGTTGGTATGGCCAATGCCGGTTTTAACAATGGAATGAACGAATTGCTTAAAGGAACCAGTTTCGGTGGAACCTTTCAGCAGAAACTTGGCAGCATATTGACATTTGTGGATAATGCAAGCGGTTTGTATGCTGATTTCAAGAACAGTTCCACGCAGCACGTGTTGAACAGACTTGTGGGCGAAGATAAGATTAAAGACCTTTTCTGTATTGGTGACTATAATCTCACACGATGGATTGATGACTATTCCAAAGCCTCGCAAGGTCAATACTATACACAGAGAGTGTATATCTACAGACGAGACTACGGCTCGGAAACACTCTGTGATTACGTTCCGCCCAAGGATGACGATGCCATATTGTATGGAGACCATTGGTATAGAATAAGCACAAAGGATCCAAACTTTTCTCCAAGTTCCTCCCAATATGAGGCAATACTCTCAAATTCAGAAACTCATGCAGGATGGAGTAGAAAACGGGTTGCGGAATTAAATGCGCAAGACTCCAAGAACACGTATAGAATAAACAACTACATTTCAGCCTACATATTGAGCAAAAAGAAAAGAGGGCAATATGCAAAGGCATACGCTTATTCAATCAATGTAACAAAATCGTGGGACGTAAAAGAAGAAGTATACGAAGCGGTCTATGACAGCTACAGTATGGACTGGAATACATTTATGGCCCAGATGAATGCAAGGCTGACACAATATAATGCCAATGGTGACCATCAGGAAATCAACAACGCCGAAGACTTGCAGGACTATATAAACACTCATCCCAACGAGTCCAACTACACCTATTATATAGGTTATGACACCCGACACTACTATACTGCCACAGATGCACGCAAGATAGCAGGTGCTTCTACAGCTACATTCAGTATAACCTGCCATGATGGAGGAACATTAGGAAAAGGCAGCACAACCTACAAATGTGACAAATGCGGCAGAAGTGTAAGTGAGCATACAAAGAGCTGTTCCATGCGTTCTACATTAAACGGTGATGGTGGAGCGGTACAGACTGGTGAGCTTGAAGCCAAGCTCACACAACTCCAACAAGAAGTTGACTACTTACAAAAGGAGTTGGATGCGCTCAACAAAGAAAACAGCGAGTTGTTACGCAAGATGTCCAATGCTACCACAACTGAGGAATACAACACCTATCGAACCAAATACGAAAATAACAAGAAAAAGATAAATGAACTACAGTCGCAGCTTGACAACACCAATGACATCATCGTCCAGACCAAACAAGCCATAAAGGAAGCAGAAGATGGAGAGAAGGCTCAAACGGATGATTACAACAGAATACCGCAACTGATGAAGGCCATGAAAGATGCTTACGGCATCACATGGACGGACAATGGTTCTTGGACTGGCTACACGTTCATCCGTCATGGCACTGTGGGCAGTGTCAAGGGTGAGGTCACCTTCAAAGCATCCCTTTCCATTGCGAGAAAACCGAAGTATTTCCTGGGCATCAAGATACACCGTGCAATCGTGCAAATAGACTGGCAATTGACGAGCAGCTGGAGTGACACCTCCGTTGTTGAGACTATGGAACTGGATTCCAATAACACAGATGAAGAAAATGCAAGACTCGTCAACCAACGGATAAGCGAACTTGCCAAAGATCATCCCAACTGCGATGTCACCGTAGAATATTCCAAGACTCCAGGAATAGAAACCGATGACACGGATGGAGTCAGGCATTTGCTATGGGCTAGTGACAGACTGGAAATTGCCCGAAGCATAGAGGCACGCCTTGCAAGGATATATACCGACCTTGTTATGGTGGAAAAGTTCCTCCATTACAAGCATAGTCTCTTAGATTGGGTACATGACCTTGTTCCAAAGCTAAATGCAGACAAAGACAGGAAGCTCACTATTGCGGAACGTTGTCGTAGACGATGGCTGCATAACAGCGGAAGTGCTTACTATGAATGGGAAGATGAAGACAATGAATATGAGTAATATCAGTAACATATAAATATGAGTAAAATGAATAATACAGGTAATACGAAACACAATGACAACCATGTGCTGAAATGGCTCATGCTTGTATTGACGTGCATATTCCAACTGTCACCCATTGGAGTAAAGGCACAGCTTGTTCCACGCGACATCCCCACAATAGAAGCATACATCAACGACCACAAGAAGCAACGCAGTCTGTTGTTGGCACGATCCACGCTTGAAGAAAGCAACAAGCTCCTGCATCAGGCAAGCAAGGTAACACATCGTGAATACCGAGATGTCAATTGGGAACTTGACAAATACGCCAAAGCGTTTGACGTGATAGACCTTGTGTACAACTCTGTGAGTACAAGCTTTAACGTTTATCGAACCTATGATACGGTATCAGACAAAATCGGGAAGTACAAGTCTTTGTTGTCGGACTTCAATGAAAAAATTGTAAAACGAAAGCGTTTCGAAACTGCAGACACCCTCTTGCTTGCCGTCAACGTCAGAGCCGTGAGGAATTTAGCTGCAGAGTGTCAGAACCTATACACCTCCGTAACAGTACTCGCTGCCTATGCCAGTGGCAAAGTCCATTGTACTACAGCGTCAATGATGCTGATGATAGAGAATATCAACAAATCGTTAGACCGTATAAAATCCATAGTTAACACGGCCTATTTCCAGACTTGGAAGTTCATAAAGGCAAGAACGAGTTATTGGAAATCAGAGCTGTATCGATCAAAGACCATAAGAGAGGTGGCCAACGATGCCTTAGGGCGGTGGATGGAAGCCGGAATGCTTGATTATTAACACAGAAATCACAACGACATGAAACCATATAAAATAGCAATGGCTATCATAATGATGGCGGTTACAGTAAATACATTTGGCCAGTCAATGACCTACAACCATGATGCTTCAAAGATGGGACAGATACAAGTTATGGAGTTAGGAGCAGGCGTTCTCACCCCGGACTTATACTACTCCATTACGCACAGTGGCTATAAAAAAGGAGCTAAGTCAGTCACATCCGTCAAAAACACTTTGCGTATGGCCGCAAATATAGCCTCTATGCCTCAGGTGGAATATGCCGACAGTATCAAGGCAGATTTGGAAGCACGGGCAAAGGTTGAAGCAACAAACATCGCAGACAGGCAAATAGACATTGCCTGGTTGACTGAAGGTGAGAGAATACAAGCAAAGTTGCGAGCTTTCAAATCAAATATCGGCAGCTTGAATGGAAAGACATGTAGCGAGGAAATAACTGCATGGGAAGACCTTGGAAAAATGTATGACTTTGCCATTAAGACCACAAAGAAAGCATATATGCCAAACAGCGAACGGCAAAAGCAGTATCTCGCCATATATGATGAGATAACAACAACCAATGACAATCTTCTTTTGAGAATACGTTATTTGGCTACAAAACGCCAAGCTGACAACATTGTGGCAGCCATGACACAATTCCATCATAGGGTTAGTGAGAATGCAACCGCATCATACAACAGGTGGCGTAACAGCGCAAACGATGCAGGAACCATAAAACATAAAACAAAAAGATAACAGCGTATGACAAATGACAGTACAGCGGTAGACTTTGGCATCAATCTGCTTGAAGAGGAGATTGATGATGTAATATTCCGCACAAATGAGTTCCTGACGGATGCCACTTTCACCGGTGGACAAGGGCCGTTCTGGTGGTTGCCGTTACCAACTTTCCAAAACACGACTTTTATCACTGTAAATCAGCCACTTGCAATTTTTTGTTTCGTGACACAAAATCAGCGAGGGACAAAAACGGGACAAAACCATGGAAAAATAAAGTCAAGAACACTTCGCCCGAAATATCCCTTGTGGAATACCTCTGTTTCGTTTGCAAAGGTACAAATTTGTCCCTTGAAAAACGAGGGGAAATCCCTATTTCTCTCATTCACAATTCATTTTCCTACCATTGTACCCCAAATGTGGTTATTGCAAACGGTTTTGACCTCAAACGGCTTGGTCTGCGAAAATTGGGTGTTAAATTCTGTTTTGCACTCTGTTGGACATTTTCAAAAACGAGAACTGGCAATAGAACCAAAGATTTGCCACCCTTATTGTCCAATACTTGGTTTTGTGAATATTTGAACGATAGACATTTGAAGATGCTGAAATTCAAGTGAGTGTCCGACCAATCTACCACATTGCAGCATGGTAAAATAGAACCAAAGAATTGAAAATCAGTACTTTTAATAAACCATAACGGCTGCTTGAATATCATTGGCAACAATATACCTTTGCAGCCGAAATCGATAACGAAATAAACAAAATATCAGATTTATGACAGAAAAGAACGCATTAAAGATGAACCTCGACCATGAGCGCAAGATAGTGGAGCTTCAGTCGAGAGTGAACAAGTTGGAGAACCTTTGCTATATGACAAAGGAAGTGTTGAACCTTGAAGAGGCTTCCGCCTTTCTCGGCATTGCCAAGAGTACACTCTACAAGATGACGCATCTTAACCAGTTGCCGTACTTCAAGCCTGCTGGCAAGCTCATCTTCTTTGAGAAGAAAGCCTTGCTTGACTGGGTACGAGGAGCAAGAGCCATGTCGGAGGAGGAGATAAGACTGGAGGCTGCAAACCGTCTGAATGAAATGAACAATAGACCATAGCATCATGACGAAAGATGAACTTGTAAACAGTCTGCAAAAACGTGACCCTCTGTTGGCTAATGCGGTCAGCAATATGGTAGACTACATTTCCGACCGCTTTCCTGCTGCTTACCCAAGCAAGGAACAGACAGAAGCAGTCAATAACTATCTTCACTCGGTCTATGCTGACGGTGACGGAACCATGTCTGAAAGAAACTGTGAGCATCGAAGAATTGCATCACAGAAAATTACCATCAATGCCATACAAGTGCTTGACAGTCCCCAACTTGACCGACTGCAACGTGTACTTGACCATATCGCATACGACAAGGAGTATTATATGCCAGAGAGAGGCTTCGGCATGAGGCGATAGTTTCTCTTTTGACGGCAGAGAGTTTTCCGCATAACAGCATGAACAGATTTACACAACAAAAATAAAACAACGATGAACAGTAATATTTTCAACAGCATTATCCTGAGTAACGAACAAGTGAACTATCTGATGGGTGGCACGGCTGGCATCAATCGCCTTTCATGCCTTTATCAACTCATTCAGATTGTGACACGGCAGTTTGAAACCTCGAATGAGGTTGGGGAATCCACAACAGAATTGTGGGAAGTGAACATGTCAGAGGTGGCTCTATCCAAACTATGGAAGTGTGACCGAAAAACCGTCTCCAAGATGCTTGACCACATGAACAAATTGGGCATCCTTTCTTCTGTACAGACAAGACGAGGAAGTGTTCACACATTGCTATGCATTTCTGCATGGATTGTTGACGGCAAGAAATATGTCAATCCTCACTATGTTCCCATCAACCAAAGAGACTGTTCCGGCAAGTCTAATACTATGACTTCCACAACCGCATTCCCTAACAAGGAGGATCCGCCCATCAAAAATGGCGGTACTCCTCCAACACAACTTGCCAACAGTTCCTTTTCTTCCCTAACTTCAGGAAATGGCGATAATGGCGAGGAGGAAGATGTTCCACCGCCAAGCGTCTCTGACATGGAACTGGAGGCAGAAGCCAGAAGGCAATTCTTCAAAGAACAGATGGAAGCGGAGGACGCCCCACAATTGCTGTTGCTTGGGTAATTTGAGAACCGTTATACAACAAGTCTGTGAACTGTTGCAACCCCAGTGCGTAGCGTGCTTGTGCGTAAACTCTGATAGCAGTGCTATGCAAGAAATACCAATGTCATACAAACGCACTTCGTTTGTCCGTATGCCAATGGACTTCTTGAACGCTCGCAAGCTCGCATTGGGTTGCACACTTTTATAGAAGCAATACTTGGTATGAATAAGAAAAATATAGAAAAGGAGGCACCGAAATACACGAGCCGTCTGATAGTAAGGCTGACACCGCAGCTTCATAAGGAGATAGCGGAATATGCTGCTCTTTGCGGACTGACCACAAGCGCATACGCACGCAAGCGGTTGGAGGGCAAATATTCCAAACAACGCTTGACTGACAAAGAAATGGAGGCTTTGAACAGCCTTTCGGATGCCAGGGGCGATATACAGAAATTGTTCGGATTCCTCAAAGGTCGTCCGCTAACGGAACGTGAGAACATTCTCTGCAGCGAAATCTTCATGAAACGATGGAGAACAAGCGCAGAGGTTATTTTGAACCGCATGATTGAGATAGAGAAATACTTAACACAATAGAACATACGACATATATGATAGCAAAAGCAAAGGTAATAAGTCATGGCGCAAATGCCATACGTTACTCAGTAGATAAGGACAAGGCAGAGATTGTTAAGACAAATCTCTTGCCCGATGATATTTCCCCAACGGCAATGTGGGCGAGAATGCTTGCCTTGCAGAAGAAGTTTGAGGACAAGTTGAACCGTTATCATCCGCTCAAACGTAACATGATACGCATTGAGGTTTCCCCTACCTCAGAGGAAACGCAAGGTTGGACGATGAAGGACTGGCAGAGGTTGGCGGATGACTTTATCCGTGAGTTTGATGCTGTTGACCTTTCAGCCAAGTCGAAGCGCAAGAGTGCAAAGGCAACCAACCTCAAAGACAGCCAGTATGTTGTTGCGCTTCATTGTGACAGCAAGAGTGGCATTATGCACCTTCACATTGATGCGAACCGCATAGACATAAGGGGCAACGTGAATGATGCCCATTATATCTATGAGCGAGCGATGGCTGCTGCCGCCAAGGTTGGGCAACAGCGTGGATGGAAAGATGCACAAGAAGTGAGCCGCCAAAATAAGGAAGCGATAACCAATGATTGTCTTTCCGTTTTGACTAAGATGCCGTACTTTGATTGGGGACTATACGCAAAATTCCTCACGCAAATGGGATATGATGTCAAACTGCAATCCGACAATAAAGGACAAGTGCGTGGCTATGCCATCAAACGTGGTAACTCCATTTATAAGTCCTCGGAACTTGGCAAAGGTCGTTGTCTGATGCCCTCAAAGATTGAAGGCACTTGGGCAAAACTGCATCATCAAGAATTGGAGAAACCAGTTTCAACTCTAACAAAGAATACCCAACAGCCAAAGATTATGACTGTACCCAAAACCATGCCTACTGTGGACAACACTCCAAAGATACGTCACTTCGACTTTTATACGGACGAGTTTCATCATTATCCTGTTGATATTCTTCAGAATTGTTTGGATGTCATCGACAAGAATATAGCTTTGGATGCCGACAATGTGTTTGCCAAGATTGGCGACGTGCAGAAGACCGCCATTCTTCTCTTTGCTGAATACATTGATGCTGCCACAACCATTGCCGCCCAGTCTGGCGGTGGCGGAGGTAGTGCTACATCAGGTTGGGGACGTGACAAGGACGAGGATGAACTGTCTTGGGCGTATCGCTGCGCTATGATGGCTAATCGACTGTGCAGACCTCGCAAGAAGCAAGGATATGGCAGATAACCGAATGTTCAACCAACTACATTGATACTATGCCGATAGGTAAAAGCAAAATCTCGGATCTGGATTTCGGATCTTTCGAGAATACGATTGACAAAAACATTGAAACGGACAAGGCATCGGACAAGTTTGACCAACAGCTTCAAGCCTACAAGGATGCTGGCAATAGCTTGACTTCAGCAAAATCAGAACTTGAAACGGCAGCATCTTCTTTAAAGGAAGCAAAGGACAACTTGAATAAAGCCACAGATAAAGCGGACGCTGTTACAAAAGCCATTGATAGCTTTATTGCCAAAGTGAGAGATATAAAATTCAAGGCTAAGGTTGATGATACCGATATTGAGAAACTGACAGATGACAGAAAGAAACTCATTGGCGATGAGTCCAAACTTCTTGAAGACCACCGAAAGG
>ENA-OPKX01000420-OPKX01000420.1-human-gut-metagenome-genome-assembly--contig:-NODE-420-length-9111-cov-1.636815_pt1 | contig 9111 bp, 7 predicted proteins | sample MGYA00241791_ERZ501709 | MGnify/ENA primary metagenome ERZ501709 (study PRJEB25962, sample SAMEA2042091) | human gut metagenome | biome: human gut; feature: human-associated habitat; material: faeces...
CACCTATACTCGTCACACCGTTTGGTATCGTTATACTTTTAAGGTTTGTACAACCTTCAAAAACACTATAGCCTATCTCCGTCACACCGTTCGGTATCGTTATGCTTGTAAGGCTTGAACAACCGATGAAAGCACTACTGTCTACCTTTGTCACACCGTCGGGTATCTTATAATTATTACCCTTTTTCCCGGCAGGATAACATATTATAGTAGTTTTATCTTTATTGTACAGAACGCCATTTACAGAAACATAATTTGAATTTTCAGATGCAACTTTAATTTCTGTCAAGCTTGAGCAATTATAGAAAGCGCCATCACCTATACTCGTCACACCGTCCGGTATCGTTATGCTTGTAAGGCTTTTACAACCGTCGAAAGCATATTTGCCTATCTCTGTCACATTGTCCGGTATCGCTATACCGATAAGGCTTGAGCAACCGCTGAAAGCTCTCCGGCCCATCTCCGTCACACTGTTCGGTATCGTTATACTTTTAAGATTTGTGCAACCTTCAAAAGCACGCCTGCCTATACTCGTCACACTTTTCCCGTCAATTGTATCAGGGATAACCACCGTTTCCGCACCGCCGTTATAACCTGTGATCTTGACCCTACCGTCATCAAGCGCGCTGTACTCAAAATCCTGATACGTTTCCGCTCCCGCACATACAGCGCATACCACCGTCATAACAGCGAAAGTCGCCAGTGCCAATAGCCACTTTTTAAGTTTCATATTACCATCTCCTTAAAGCTAACTCTGAAATGCAAAACAGCACAGCCCGCCGCGAGCTGTGCCTGATATCAAAATATGTATACCGTCTTGATATCAATGCATATCTCCCACGGGTAATAAGCTGTATCTTTATGCTTAACTGTGTCAAGTATATCATAATGACCATATGTTTGTCAAGGCGCATTGATTAAGTATTGTTATCACCCTCACTCCGCACTGTCCCCACACCCCGCGCCGCCACAACTTGTCGCCCCTCAAATAAGAGAAGATATCACGGCGCATTATAACTTTTCCGTAATTCGTTTATCGAGTAGATGCTGTTTCTAAGGCAACAGAAAACCCCCGGGATTTACACTCCCGGGGGCTTAACTATCCTATAATAACTTTCGTTTTACCGTCTTTACAGATCAATACTTAGCGTAAGGATTTTCACCGTCATACAGCATACCTGCGGGACGGTTGAATTCAAGATCCTCAACACCGAGGTACTTCAGTGTATCGAAGATAGCCTTGCCGTAGTGACCGAATGCTACTGCACCGTGGTGAGGATAGTTCTTCTTGATAAGAACGTTGCGGTAGAATCTGCCCATTTCGGGGATAGCGAATACGCCGATAGCACCGAATGAACGTGTAGCAACGGGGAGAACTTCACCCTCGGCAACATAGGCTCTCAGCTTAGCGTCAGCTGTGCTCTGTAAACGGAAGAATGTGATATCACCGGGAACGATATCGCCCTCGAGCGTACCTCTTGTGATATCAGGCTCCTTGTCAGGCTCAAGACCTCTGTGCATGATGAGCTGATACTTCATAGCCTTGCTTGTCAGCTTGCACGAAGCTGTGTTACCGCAGTGGAAGCCCATGAATGTATCCTTGAGCGTGTAGTTGTACTTGTCCTTGATGGACTCAACATACATATCTGCGGGAACAGAGTTGTTGATATCAAGCAGTGTAACTGCGTCTTCCGAAATGCAAGCGCCGATATATTCGCTGATAGCACCGTATATATCGACCTCACACGCAACAGGGATTCCTCTTGCTGTAAGTCTTGAGTTTACATAGCAGGGAACACAGCCGAACTGTGTCTGGAATGAGGGCCAGCACTTGTTGGCAAATACAACGTACTTTCTGCTTCCCTTGTGTGCTTCCATCCAGTCAAGCAGTGTGATCTCGAGCTGTGCAAGTCTGGGCAGGATACCGGGCATCTTGTTGCCGTCGCCAAGCTCCTTTTCCATATCTGCAACAACTTCGGGGATTCTTGCGTCATTCTTATGCTCGTTGAATGCGGCATAAAGGTCAAGCTCCGAGTTCTCTTCGATCTCAACGCCAAGGTTGTACAGCTGCTTTATAGGAGCGTTACAAGCAAGGAAGTCCTGAGGACGAGGACCGAATGAGATAACCTTTAAGTTGTTAAGACCGATAACCGCTCTTGCAACAGGGATAAAGTCCTTTATCATATCTGCAACCTCTGTAGCTGTTCCTACAGGGTATTCGGGTATGTATGCCTTGATATTTCTGAGCGCTAAGTTGTAGCTTGCATTCAGCACGCCGCAGTAAGCGTCGCCTCTGCCGCCTACTAAGTTATCCTGTGTTTCCTCTGCCGCAGCAACGAACATTACAGGACCGTCAAAGTACTTTGCAAGCAGTGTTTCAGCCGACTCAGGGCCGAAGTTGCCGAGGTATACGACAAGTGCGTTGCAGCCTGCGCCCTTAAGCTCCTCAAGAGCCTGCATCATATGTGTTTCGCTTTCGATAGTGGTGGGACATTTGAATACGTCAACACCGATCTCCTTACATGCCTTTACCACAGCCTCACATCTTGAAGCCGAAAGGCTCATAGGGAAACAGTCACGGCTTACTGCCGCAATTCCGAGCTTTACATCGGGTATGTTCTTCATAGCAAAAATTCCTTTCTGTGCAGTTTTATTCTCTGCTTTATAAGTCTGTCAAAATTCCGCCGCATCATATGAACCGCGGTACATACCAAATGGTACACACCGAAATTCGGGTAATCGTTTACTTGTTTTTGCAAAACAAAAACCTCTGCGACAGGCGTTATTATTATTGTATCACAAATTACCGTCATTGTCTACAGATTTCCGATAATTTTACGCCGTTTTCACACGAAATTATCAGCACCTCCATGTAACAGGTTACAGCATTTTAAGTTAACTTACTGTAACCGCTCCGGCACATATTCCCGATAATATTTAACCGTATTTTATATTTAATCTATTGAAAATTTCATAAAAACAGTGTATAATTTAATCAAATCGCCCGAAAGGAAACAGATATATGAAAAAACTCGTTTTACCGCTCAACATAATCTTTCTCGGCTTATCGCTTGCCTGCGATGTAGCTCTGATAATTACTCATCTCTACCCGCTGAAAGTAACCGCAAGCGTTTTCTTTATGCTTGCCGCCGCAGTAAACCTGATATATGCCCTGAAATACTTCCCCGACAAGAAACAGCCGTCAGTAATACTGACCGTCGGCGTATTCTTCGCAATGAGCGCGGATATAGTGATAAACCTAAATTTCATCGCAGGTGCGGCGATTTTCGCCTTAGGTCATATCTGTTATTTCATAGCATATTCGCTGATGCAAAAGCCTCATCCGACCGACTTTATCCCCGCAATTATAATATTTATCCCCATAGTGCTGTTTATGATGTTCTCACCGCTTCTTGACTTCGGCTCGTCGCTTATGAAAATCATCGGCATTTCATACGCTGTTATAATCTGCATTATGACAGGCAAAGCAATAATGAACTTTATCCGCATAAAGAACAGATTCAACCTTGTACTCGCACTCGGAAGCGTGCTGTTCCTTATATCCGATATAATGCTCCTGATGGCGTACTTCTCAAAAATAGATTTCCCGTTCTCGAATTTCTGCCTTGCCCTCTATTACCCGGGTCAGTGCCTTATTGCAAACGGTCTTGCACATATTAAAACAGCTATAACAGAAAAAATCCGTGTCGCCTGACACGGATTTTTTATTACTGATTATTCCGGGCTATCGTCCATTCCCGACCGTTCTGCAAAGTCACGCCAACTACCGACATTTCCAAAGGTCGGAATTTGCCGTGCCCCATGGGCACCGCCGCTTAGTGTTTCTTCAGCCAGTTGTGTATCCATTTGCCGTTTTCAGTGAGATCGCTCTCGCTCCAGTTACCGTTTGCCGATGTCCCGGGTCGCAGTACCGAGCAGGTTTCATCCTTGTTGCAGATACTCCAGTTACAGTAGCTTATGCCTTGCTTGTCAAAATAGCTAAGCCACTTCTGCGTTTCGTTGAAGTCGTTTGCTCCGCCGCCCGATGCGTCACAAGTACCAAATTCCGACACAAATACGGGCAGTCCCTGCGCCACGCAGTTTTCTACATTTGAGCGCAGACCCGCGTGAGTTGCCGCATAGAAGTGGAACGCATACATTACATTCTTGAAGTCAAGCGGGTCGGAAAGCGGCTTGTCGATCTCCTGACTCCATGTAGGTGTGCCGACAATAATTACAGAGTCGGGTGCATTCTTGCGAATAACAGGTATCACCTTCTCTGCGTAAGGCTTTATGTTGTCACTCCATGATACTCCGCCGTTCGGCTCGTTACATATCTCATAGATAACATTCGGATACTTTGCATATCTCTTTGACACCGTTTCAAAGAACGATATCGCCTCATCGGTATACTTTGACGGATCGCCCGGATTAAGAACGTGCCAGTCGATGATAACATACATATCAAGCTTGATACATATGTCAACTCCCTGCTCGAGAAGCTCAAGGCTTCCGCTCTTGTTACCCATATAGCACTGTCCGTTGCCCCATTCGTCAACATACATAGCCAGACGCACGACATTGGTATTCCAGTCGTCACGGAGCGCCCTGAATGCGCTCTCGTTCACAAATTCGGGGAACCATGTAAGTCCGTGTGTGCTCATTCCCCTGAGCTGATAGCCCTTGCCGTTCTTGTCAGCAAGCTGTCCGTTCTTCACCGAAAGCTGACCGTGCTGAGAAACAGGAGTCGTACCCTTGGGGTCGCTCGGCGCGGGAGGAACTGTTGAAGCAGGCTTTCGAGTCGTTGCCGTATTATTATTGTTGTTATTGTTGTTATTATTTCCGCCGTTGTTTGCCGAACTTGTGCCGGCAGAGCTTCCGTTCACTGTCACTTTACCCTCATTCATAGAAGCATTAGCCGCATAGTTAAAGCCGAACGAAACATTCTTTCCCTTTTCTATAGTACCGTTGTAGCTCTCATTCTTAACCGTCATTTTATTACCTGAAATACTGAATATTCCGTTCCAGCTTGAAGAAAGCGTCATGCCGTCAGGTACTGTTATTTCCGCTGTCCAGCTGTTTACCGTATCGCCGTTATTGGTTATTATGATCTCATAACCGCCACACTTCTTGCCGCCCTCTTCCCAGTCGCTCGACTTCTTCCACTGAACAGTGAAGTTGCTTTGCGAAACTGCGGGCTTGCTCTGCGTATCATTCTTTTCTGAAGCTGAAGAAGCAGAAGAAACGACCTTTGTTGTGTCCGCAGGCTCTTTTGTATCGACAGGCTTCCCTGTGCCGATAGGTGTTGATGTACCATCTGCCCTTGATGAAGCTTCCGGTTCGGAGGTGTTGTCGGAAGCATCGGAAGATGTATCACCGGAATTTGAAATATTTTCATTCGATGAATTTTCAGATACATTATCCGACTCAACTTCTGAGCTATCGTCAATATTGCCGCTCGTTTCTTCGGCATCAGACACACTGCTTTCGGTTATTGAATCAACGCCGATCGAAGATAAAACGCCCTCGTCAAGTGTAGCACAACCCGCCAATACGATCGCCGCCGTAAGTACCGCAATGGTACGCATTATTATAGATCTCTTCATATTTCCTCTTTCGGTCGTGATATTAAAACAGCCCTCACGAATGAGGGCTGTAATTATTCGTTAATCTCTGTTAAAGATTACTTTCTCTTCTTAGCAACTACTACTGCGCCTGCTGCGAGAACTGCAACACCTGCAACTACTGCAATACCTTCAACACCTGTGTTTGTGCTGGGCTTTGTAGAATCGCCTGTTGTAGGAGCATCTGTAGCGGGAGCATCTGTATCAGCGGGAGCTGTTGTATCTTCTTCACCGCCGCCGAGACCTGAAACTGTAAATTCGATCTCTAAAGACTTTGTGGGGTATGCACCTGCATAGCTCTCAAGATCCTTGTTCCAGATGTTAGCGAACAGAACCTTTGTATGGCCTGACTTCTTACCGTCTTCTGTATCAATGATAGGATCAGCAACTTCTGATGTTACTGTACCATCAACGATGATCTTGCAGTCAGAGAACTTAGCGATAGATGCGCCGTCTTCGCCTGCGTCCTTATCAAAAGGAATATCTGTTGAAACAAACAGAAGGTTGAATGCAGAAGAACCATCGAGTGCCCAGTCAAAGTCAGTAATGCCAACCTTGTATGTGCCGTCCTTGTCGATCTTTACATCTGTGTATGTAGCAGGAATAACATAGCCGCCACTACCATCCGGCATATCATCATCGAATTTGTCTTCATACTGAGGGAATGTTTCAGGGTCGTTACCGCCCCATACGATTACGCTGTTGAAGTACTTGCCGTCTGCAACGTCCTTACCATATGTAGCGTCATCAAAAGAGTTTCTGAATGAGTAGGGTGTTGTCTGGAAACCGATATAAGCATTATAAGTTTCTGCTGCTGCGCCTACTGTAAGTGTGCCTGCTACTGCCATTGCAGCTGCTGCATCGATGAATCTTTTCATCTTCATTTTAATTACCTCCAAACAAATTGTATATGTTTCATTCTTATGAGTGTTGTTAAACGTTTACAACATTCTCAATTAAGTTAATTATAACCTCTGCCCGCCAAAAAATCAATTTGCATTTTTCACACATTTACCACACAACTTTTAGTTATTTTGTACAATTAGGTTATTAAGTTAAAACACAGACCGTTCTCAATTGTCACCTATTTGTGCAGTTCAGTTGACAGTGACGGCAGGCGGTGGTATCCTGTTATAGTCAATTCGACACAAGGAAAGGAAACAAAAATATGAACAGACAGAAAATCACAACCATCGTACTATGTGCGCTCTTTGCGGCAATCACGGCTATACTTTCGCAGATAGCGATCCCGATGCCCTCCGGCGTACCGGTTACATTACAGACCTTTGCGGTAGCTCTCTGCGGCTTTTATCTCTGCACGGCAAGGGCAACCGTATCAACGCTCGTATACGTTCTGCTCGGCGCGGTAGGCGTTCCGGTATTCAGCGGCTTCAAGGGCGGAATCGCATCAATAGTAGGCCCTACGGGCGGATTTATAATCGGCTTTATCGCTATGGCGGCAATCAGCGGAATATCCTTCAGAAATATGCCTGAGAAATTCCGTGTACCGCTGAGAATAGCAATGGGTATCCTTGGCGTTGCCGCTTGCCATATCTGCGGATTTGTACAGTATGCGCTTGTAGCGGGCAAGGACTTATTATCGAGCTTCCTGCTTGTATCCGCTCCCTATCTTATAAAGGATATAGTCAGCGTAGTTCTCGCATACTTTGCCGCTCTCGCAATCTCAAAGGCTCTGAAAAGAACAGGCTTTGCTCCAAGCGAACAGGCGTAATTGCAATAAATTTATAAACATTAAAGGCAGTGCCGGGCGGCGCTGTCTTTTTGTTTTTATAATAACAAGTACAAAGTAAAAAACCAATTTACTGCTCACTCGTAAAAGGTAATATTGACATATAAATCTGAACAATTAAAACCACACACGTTTTAATATCCGCCGATAACGCAAGCCTCGCCAACCTCAGACAATTCCAAAGACGGAATTTGAACCGGCTCACAGCCGCACGCCGTTTTGCCACGCTCAGCCAACCTCAAACATTTCTAAAGGCGGAATTTACAGTGGCTTTCAGCCACCCGCCCTGCTTTGACTTTTTATGATTTAAGTGCTATACTCTATAAATAGAAAGACAAAACACGGAGATACTTTAAATGGATAACAAATACGAAGAACGGCTCGGCACAGCCTCGATGCTGCCACTTATACTTAAAATGGCACTGCCGGGCTTTGCGGCACAGCTTATAAACCTGCTGTACAGCATAGTTGACAGGGTCTTCATCGGACATATAGAGATTATCGGCACTGATGCACTGGCAGGTATCGGTATTACAAGCTCGATAATCATTCTTATCTCGGCATTTTCACAGATAGTCGGCGGTGGCGGCGCACCGCTCGCCTCAATAGCGCTCGGCAAGGGCGACCGTGAAAGAGCGCACAGGATACTCGGCAACGGCTTTTCACTGCTCGTGCTGTTTACTGTAGTAACATCGGGCATAACCTACATCTTTATGGATCCCCTGCTCCGCCTTATCGGCGCAAGCGACGCTACTATCGGCTATGCCACAGACTACCTCTCGGTATACCTTACAGGCACGCTGTTCGTAATGTTCGCAACCGGACTTAATTCGTTCATAAACGCACAGGGCAGACCCGGAATTTCAATGATAGCCGTAATAATCGGCGCAGTGCTGAACATCGGACTTGACCCGCTTTTTATCTATGTGTTCGGTATGGGTGTAACGGGCGCCGCTCTCGCAACGGTAATATCGCAGGCTGTAAGCGCCTTTGTAATAGTCGGCTTTCTTGTATCCGACAAAGCGACTTTGAAAATAAAACCGAAATATCTTAAGCCGGATATAAAGATAATCGGCTCGCTGTTCGCTCTTGGCATCGCCCCGTTTATAATGGCAAGTACGGAAAGTCTTGTCGGCTTCGTGCTCAACGGCTCGCTGAGCGGCTACGGCGATATATACGTCAGCACCCTTACGGTAATGCAGAGCGCAATGCAGTTTGCCGCCGTACCTCTGAGCGGCTTTGCGCAGGGCTTTGTTCCGATAGTCAGCTACAATTACGGCAAGGGCAACACCGACCGTGTCCGTCTCTGCTTTAAATATTCCGTGATAATTATGTTCTCATTCTTCGCCGCAATAAACCTGTTTATGATCACCTTCCCCGAATTTGTCGCAGGAATGTTCACAGACGATACCGCGCTTATAAAAACAGTCGGCAGAATGATGCCGCTGTTCCTTACAGGTATGACGATATTCGGACTTCAGCGTACCTGCCAGAGTATGTTTGTTGCTCTCGGTCAGGCTAAAATTTCACTGTTCATAGCCCTTCTGCGCAAAGTTATACTGCTTATCCCTCTTGCTCTTCTCCTGCCGAATTTTCTCGGTGTAGAGGGTGTATATCTCGCAGAATCGGTAGCGGATGCGACCTCGGCGATCTGCTGTACAACCATTTTCGCCGTTACATTCCCGAAGATACTTAAAAAGCGTGAGCAGACGTAAATTAAATAATCAAACGGTCACA
>ENA-OPKX01000429-OPKX01000429.1-human-gut-metagenome-genome-assembly--contig:-NODE-429-length-8980-cov-1.633613_pt1 | contig 8980 bp, 9 predicted proteins | sample MGYA00241791_ERZ501709 | MGnify/ENA primary metagenome ERZ501709 (study PRJEB25962, sample SAMEA2042091) | human gut metagenome | biome: human gut; feature: human-associated habitat; material: faeces...
CGATGTTGAACGCCCAAAGGCTTTGCACGGACGCAAAGCCAACAGAGCGTTCATAAGCCAAGAATTAGTGCTTGGCGGCGCGTGTTGTTTCTTTTTTGAATGCGAGCCGTGGAAAGAGCCTAAAATTGTTAAGCCTTATGCAGAAACATTGCCGCATTGTCATTGGCGTGTGCAGGACTTAATAAATTCAATGACAGGTGCAGGGTTATCTGTAAGGGAAATGGAAGAATTGTAGGCAGAAAACGCTTCATTCTGGTTTTCATACGAGGAACTAATCAAACAGACCTCGGAAAATCTTGATAAAGTAAACAACTGGGAATACAATTCTATGGCGGCGTTACCTGCTTGGATTTCCATTGTTGCTCAAAAATAAAATAATTGCGTTATAAAATATACAACAGCCGCATTCCGATTTTCCGAATGCGGTTGTAATTTTACATTGAAATTTTCCGAAATCCGCGGTATAATAATCCCATAAAGCAATCAAAGGAGAACAGCCTATGCTTATAAACAATAACGAGTATCTTGATATTGTCGAAACAATTAAGCTTGAAATAAAAAGCGCACAATACAAAGCCGCTGTAAGCGTAAACAGAGAGCTGATTATGTTATATTACAACATCGGCAAGATTATCAATGAGCATAAGACTTGGGGAAATAAATTTATCGAAAACCTTGCCGCCGATATCCGCATATCGTTCCCCGGCACAAAGGGCTATTCCATAAGAAATCTGAAGTATATGGCTAAATTTGCGGCTGAATATCCCGACGAGCAATTTGTGCAGACAGTGTCTGCACAAATTCCGTGGTCACACAACTGCGCTATTTTAGATAAGGTTAAAGAGTTTTCAAAACGTGAATGGTATATCAGAAAAACCTGTGAAAACGGTTGGTCGCACAGCGTACTTATTCATCAGATAGAAAGCGGCTTGTACGAGCGACAGGCAACGGCAGAGAAAATTTCAAATTTTGAAAGCCACCTTGCCGCTCCACAAAGCGAGCTTGCTGTTCAAACGATGAAAGACCCGTATGTGTTTGATTTTATTCCGTTCAAAGAGGATATGGTTGAAAGGGATATTGAGGAGGCTCTTGTCAAGGACGTTACAAAGTTGCTGCTTGAGCTTGGAACAGGCTTTGCCTTTCTCGGAAATCAGTACCGTCTGAACGTAGGCGGAGATGATTTTTACATTGATTTGCTGTTCTACAACCTCAATCTTCGCTGTTATGTAGTCATAGAATTAAAGACAGGTGAATTCAAGCCCGAATTTGCAGGTCAGCTTAATTTCTATCTTTCGGCTGTTGACGGAATACTGAAGCGTGATGAGGATAACCCCTCTATCGGCTTGCTCCTTTGTAAGAGTAAAAATAATCTTGTTGCGGAGTATGCTCTCAAGGATATGTCAAAGCCTATGGGCGTCAGCGAATATACCATAACAAAGAGTCTGCCCAAAGAGCTGGAAAAGCAGCTGCCGTCTGTTGAGAATATTGAAAGCAGGATTAAGAAATAAGATTTACAGCCGCAGACGGATTTGCCGAATGCGTCGTATGATGCACAAAATTTGCTATGAAAGGATTTAAAAATGTATTTATACCACTATTATGAAAGTACAGGCTTGCCGTTTGCAAATTTATCTGATTTATCGGTAAATGAAGCGAATGCTGTACTGAATAAAATAAAAAAAGATAAGCCCAATTCTCAGCACGCACAAAGACACGAAAAATATGTTGAATACAGAAGAAACTGCGAAAGCATACTTCGCAGCAGATTTATTGAAAAAGGCGGTGTTATCAAAAAAATAATCCTTATTATATGACTATTGAACATAGTCCTTGGTTAAGCACTTGGTTTGAGAATTCCGCATTCATCAAAATTCCTATTGAAGAATTTGATATAAAGACATTATCATTTACATACGGTGATTCAATGCCTACATTCAGTCAGGCGATAGTGAACAAAAAAGAATATCATAATCAGCTCTACACTTATGATGAAATACTTAAAATAATTGATAAGTACGGTTTGCCGCAGAATTGGAATGATGACGGTAAATATGGATATGAGCGGTATATTGAGGTACATATCTGGAATGATTTCCCGATAAATAAATATATTACAGATGTAAACGGATTTTTTCAAATACGGCAGAATATATAGAGGAATAATTAAAAGCGGAGGAAAAAATGAACAGCGGACTTTTGACTATTGATGATTTTCCGTTGAAAAATACACCTGCGATTGTGGATTATCTGAAAGAAAAGAATATAAAGGTAATTTTCTTTGCGACAGGAGAAAATGTTGAGCGGTTTTACAACGAGGCAATTTATGCTTTAAAAAGCGGAATGATTGTGGGTAACCACAGCTATTCACATCCGGGATTTTCATCTGTAACCTTAAAGCAATGTATTGAGGAAATTGAGAAATGCGAGGAAATTCTTGAAAGGCAGGTCTTGCAAAGAATACTACTTATAAGTTCAGAGTAAAGGCTTACTATATGAGCGGGAAGACCGCGCTTTATGGTAATTATGGTAGTGTCAGTGGGAAAACTGCGGCAAAGTAATTGCTACTGAATAAAAGTTAATAATAAGACCGGGTAGCGATGGGAAAATCGTTGCCCGGTTTTGTGTGTGGGGGATAGTGCGGGGTTGGCGGTGTTTGTGGGAATGGAGATAATCGGTGTAGCGGGAGCAGGCGATGGTAGTTGCTGTGTCAAATGGTTAGAGCTGACAAGAATAATGCGGCGGATTCTTTGCGCTAACGCCGACTATTTCCTCGCTTTAAGCCCGGTCATAAAGCCGTCAAGCTCGGCGGAGCAGATATCGCCGCCGATTATCTTTCCGTCACAGACGATAAGGTTCATTATAATATTATCAAGCGTTTTTCCGCTGTCGTCTGTGTAATTGCTTATAGTATATGTATACTGCACGGCAGTTTCGCCCTTGTACAGCGACAAGTCAAAGCCGCACTCCTTTTGCAATGCGTTATAGTTTTCATAGACATTGCCGAATACGGCGGGGATAACTATGTTGCGGACGGTTTCGCTGTCGCGTGACACGGCATATCCGAGCGACTTTGCGTATTCTGTCCTGTCGGTTAAAGTTTCACCGCATATTGAGGGGCGGCGGCAGAGCAGAAAAGTAAACAGTAATGCTGTAAGAAGCACGGCGGGTATTATTGTTATACGGATAAGCTTTCTTCGGTTCTTCATTGTTCCTCCATCGGCTTTGTTTTTAGTTTGTCGGATAAATGTCGGGACTACCGGTTGAAATTTACTAAAATTTATGCAAAAATATTCATCGAAATGCCGAATTTTCAGCGCAAACGTTCACTGTGTTAAGCACTAATTGCAAAATTTCACTAAATTTCGGCTTCTGCATTTGTGATTTATAACAAAATGAGCTTGTTTTTACTTTATTCAACGCTAAAATTTGGCTGAAATTTGTATAATTTGTACACAAAACGGGCAAAAATAAAACGTGTTTTATATGTGTTGGTGATTTTGCATAACGCAGGGGTTTGATATTTGGGTAATTAGGTGCTATCATTTTCGGTGAGATTTTGTTAAAATATTAGCGTAAGGTTATTCTGCAATAAAACAGGAGGTCACACATAAATGGCAAGTTTATCTTTAAGAGGTATCTATAAGCGTTACCCCGGCGGTGTAGTAGCCGTTTCCGACTTTACTATGAACATCAAGGACAAGGAGTTCATTATCCTCGTTGGTCCTTCAGGTTGCGGTAAGTCAACAACATTAAGAATGATCGCAGGTCTTGAGGAAATTTCCGAGGGTGAGCTTTTCATAGGCGACAGACTCGTTAATGACGTAGCTCCTAAGGATCGTGATATTGCGATGGTTTTCCAGAACTACGCTCTGTATCCTCATATGACTGTTTTCGAGAACATGGCATTCGGCTTAAAGCTGAGAAAGGTGCCCAAGGATGAGATCAAGAAGCTCGTTGAAGAAGCTGCTAAGATCCTCGACATCGCACACCTTCTCGACAGAAAGCCCAAGGCTTTATCAGGTGGTCAGAGACAGCGTGTAGCTTTAGGTAGAGCTATCGTTCGTGATCCTCAGGTATTCTTACTTGACGAGCCTCTTTCAAACCTCGATGCTAAACTCCGTGCACAGATGAGAACTGAGCTTTCTAAGCTTCACAAGAAGTTAGGTACTACATTCATCTACGTTACTCATGACCAGATCGAGGCTATGACGATGGGTGACAGAATCGTTGTTATGAAGGATGGTTATATCCAGCAGATCGATTCACCTATCAACCTGTATGAGAACCCTGTTAACAAGTTCGTTGCAGGCTTCATGGGTTCACCTCAGATGAACTTCATCAACGCTAAGCTCATCATGCTCAACGGCAAGTACACAGTTGAGTTCGGTTCTGAAGATACAAAGACAACAAGAGGCAGAAAGTTCTATGTTGAACTGCCCGGTGCTAAGACTGATACAGAAGCTCTTAAGTACTATGTTGACAAGGAAGTTATCCTTGGTATCCGTCCCGAGAACATTCACGATGAAGAAATGTTCCTCTCCAACGCTAAGACAGGTATGATCGAAGCTACAGTAGACGTTACCGAAATGATGGGTGCTGAGTCTTACCTCTACCTCACTTGTGAAGGTATCCCGCTGACAGCAAGAGTATCTCCCAGATGTACAGCTCGTCCTCAGGACGTTATCAAGCTTGCGCTTGATCCTAACAAGGTACACCTGTTCGATCCTAACGATGAACACTCAATCTTAGTTTAATTGTTAAAACAGATCGCATTATCCCCCGACTGCAAGGTCGGGGGATTTGTTTTGTGTGTAAGTCGGTGGGGATTTTGCGACCGGTCATAATGCGTTATGGTTATGTATAATGTAAAAAGACTGCAAATCTTAAAACTGATTTGCAGTCTTTTCGTTATTCGGGAAACTATACGGTCAGTGTTCCGTTCTCACTTATTTCAAGAAGCAGAAGCTGTTCTTCCTTGCCGGTATCGGCGTTGATATATACGAGCATCTGCCTGCCGTCGGGAGAGGTACAGTGAAATTCATAGCAATAAAGCTCGTTTGTGCCTGATGATGGGACTACAGCAAGCGAGGTGTCGGTTACGGTAAGCTCGGAGGATATCTTTTTACGCGCCTGCTCGGCGGTTATTTTCGGCTCGGGCAGATCGCGCTTTGTGTGGTTGGTGATATATCCTCTGCCGTCAAAGCCGAGTATATCGCCGTTATCCATCGCCACGCTGACTTTTATAAGGTCGGTGTACATTGTAACATCGTTTTCGACCGCCGCAAAATTTATTGTGCAGACATTTCCGTTTATCTCGTAATAGGTGTAGGTGATATGGTTGACACCGAGCATTTCAAGGTACTTTTTGCCCTCGTTTACTGCTTCAAGTGCGGTCATTGAGCGGGTGGGTACATCTCTGTTGCGCATCATATAGCTGAGATATCCGCCGTATTTTGTCACCGACACGGTGGCATTATCCTTTGTGAAAACGTAGGACGGCATTCTGCCTTGCTCGTCATCGGCATCGCTGTGGGTAAGTCCTGTTGTGCCGCAAGCCTTTTCGGCTTTTTTCAGTGCATCGGAGAGCGTTACAACGGTTGTGCCTTTGAGCATGGCGGGCTCTTTTTCAAGAATGTGGTCGGAGAAGGGTCCGTCATAGATAAGGGTCGGGTAGTTGTCATAGCCCTCTTCAAAATCGGTAAAGCCCTCGGTGATATACGATGGTTCTTCGTTGTTTTCTGTGCCCTGAACCTCAGCTATTGCCTTTTCAAAGGATAACTCACCGTTTGTTATGCGCTGTTCGACATTCCACATATTTTCGGAAAGGCGATCTGCATATTCGCTGAGCGTTTGCAGTGATTTTCTGTCGTCCGCGCTCAGTGCTTCGCCCTCGGAATAACGCTTTGCAAGGCTTTTGGAGAAATTTCCGACCTGCGAGAGGAATTTATAGGTGTTTTCAAGATGAAGCCCGGCTACGGGGAGCTGTGCGAGAGAGGATTTCGCGGTGGACGCATCGCTCCAGAGCTTAGATGAAAGCTGCGTCATCATCTCCGGTGTGCCTGCATACATACCCTTGTAAAGCGTGTTCTTGATATTGTCTATCTCTGCGGACAAGTCCTCGACATTTCGGGTCATATTCTGTTCAAAGCTGCGCTTATACTGCGCTGAGCTGTTCATATTAAGCGCGGCGGAAATTCCTGCTGCGACTGTGACTGCGGTAAGAAAGCTGATTATCCGCACAAAACAGCGTTTTGAAATATACATAATATGTTCTTCCTTTCATAAAATCGGCGGTAATGCTTATACAAGGTTATTTTTTCATAAAAATTTCAGAATATACCCTGTTTTTTTATCGCAAAATGGTGTATAATTAAATAGCTTATAGATAAGTGGGCAAAACCCATATGAAAAGGAGACAGAAATTTGATATATCTGGATAATGCCGCCACTACAAAGCCTTGTGAGCAGGCGATAAAAGCGGCTGAGGATGCCGCACGAAGCTGTTTCGGCAATGTATCGTCACTGCACAGGCTCGGTATAGAGTCGGAAAAGCTTATGAACAGCGCGAAAAAGACACTGCTGAAAAAGCTCGGCGCGCAGGGAGAAATATATTTTACCTCAGGCGCGACCGAAAGCAACAACCTCGCGATAAGGGGTGCGGCGGACGCATATAGACGCAGAGGAAACAGGATAGTCACCACTGCTATGGAGCACCCGTCGGTTGCGAGAACGATGGACTATCTCGAAAAGCAGGGCTTTGAAATAATACGTCTGTCACCTAAGGACGCGATAGACAGCTTTGAACAGCATATCGCCGATAACGTTACCGCGGATACTATCCTTGTATCGTGCATGGCTGTAAATAATGAGAACGGCTTTAAGGTCGACACCGAAAAGCTGTACAGGCTTGTAAAAAACGTGAACAAGGACACGATCGTTCATATAGATGGTGTACAGGGGTTTTGCAAAGTGCCGCTGAAAGGCGACCTTATCAGCCTGTCGGGACACAAGATACACGGATTTAAGGGCATAGGTGCGCTTTACTGTGCGGACAAGGTGCGATTTACGCCGCTGGTATATGGTGGAGGACAGCAGAAAAATCTGCGCCCGGGAACAGAGCCGACTGAGCTTATAGCATCGTTTGAGGCGGCGGTAAAGGCTTATCCTGCGGATCTTTCACATTATAAGGAGCTGAATGAACATCTGCGTGAAAGACTGGCGCGGATGGAGGAAGTTTATATAAACAGCCCGGACAACAGCGTTGACAATATACTGAGCTTCTCGGTGCTTGGGGTAAGAAGCGAGATCATGCTCCATTCGCTTGAGGAGAAGGAGATATATGTCAGCAGCGGTTCTGCCTGCTCAAAGGGTAAGATAAGCTCCGTGCCGGACGCTTTCGGAATGAACGCAGAAAGAGCTGACAGCACAATAAGGGTAAGCTTTTCGATGGAAACGACAAAAGAAGATATAGACACGCTTTGCGATGAAATAGAAAACGGCATAGTACGCTTCAGACGTACAAAGAAAAGCCGCAGGAAAGGAAACATATAATGAAAGAGCTTATAATGGCAAAATACGGCGAGATAGCGCTGAAAGGACTCAACAAGGGTACTTTTGAGGATATACTCGTGAAGAATATCAGAAGAAGACTGCGCCACTGCGGAAAGTTCCAGTACATGAGAAGGCAGTCCACTATCTACATAGAGCCTGTCGGCGAATGCGACCTTGACGATGTCATTGAAAAGCTGAAGGTCATATTCGGTATAGGTGCATTACAGCGCTGTGCGGTGTTTGAAAAGGATTTTGAGCAGATAAAGGCACAGAGTATCCCTTATCTTGAAAATGCCCTGAAGAACGCAAAGACATTCAAGGTTGACGCAAAGCGTTCGGATAAGTCGTTCCCGATGAAAACTCCTGAGATACAGGTCGAGCTTGGTGCGGCTATACTTGAAGCGTATCCTCATCTGTCGGTCGATGTTCATAACCCGGAGGTCACTGTTATGTGTGAGATCAGGGACAAGGGTGCGTATGTCAGCGCCGAGCGTATAATCGGCGCGGGCGGTATGCCGGTAGGCAGTTCGGGCAAGGCTCTGCTTTTGCTGTCGGGCGGTATCGACAGCCCGGTTGCGGGTTATATGATGGCAAAGCGCGGACTTATAGTAGACGGGATACATTTTGTAAGTCCTCCGTACACATCTGAGCGTGCACTTATGAAGGTCGAAACGCTCTGTGAGAAGCTGACACCGTACTGCGGGGATATCAGATTTTATTGCGTTCCGTTCACCGAGATACAGGAGGCGCTGAGGGACAACTGCCCCGAGGAGTTCTTTACTATCATAATGCGCAGACTTATGGTGAAGATCGCTAATATAATAGCAGAAAGAAACGAGTACGGCGCGCTTGTCACCGGTGAAAGTGTCGGACAGGTCGCAAGCCAGACGTTAAAGGCTATACAGTGTACCGATGCCGCCGCAGAATATCCCGTATTCCGTCCGGTTATCGGTATGGACAAGAAGGAAATCATAGATATAGCAAGAAAAATAGATACATTTGAAACGTCAACGCTCCCTTATGAGGACTGCTGTACGGTATTCACACCGAAGCACCCCAAGACACGTCCGGTATTCGATGAGGTGATAAAGGCTGAGCAGTCGTTCGACTTTGCACCGCTTATCGAAAAGGCTGTCGAGGGCACTACCGTAAAGCTGTTCAGGATAGAAAGCAAAGAAGAACAGGAATAATCCGCAAAGGATAAAAAAGGAGATGTGGCTTTATGAGCCGTATCGGAGAACTTCAGCGGCTTATTGACAAAACCGCTGAAAATGTAGTACAATTATTAGTTGGCAAGGGTGAGAAAATCGCCTGCGCGGAGAGCTGTACGGGCGGGCTTATAAGCGCCGCCGTAACGTCTGTCAGCGGCTCATCGTCTGTTATGGAGATGAGTATCTGCACCTATGCGGTAAGCGCCAAGGAAAGGTTT
>ENA-OPKX01000443-OPKX01000443.1-human-gut-metagenome-genome-assembly--contig:-NODE-443-length-8669-cov-4.560483_pt1 | contig 8669 bp, 6 predicted proteins | sample MGYA00241791_ERZ501709 | MGnify/ENA primary metagenome ERZ501709 (study PRJEB25962, sample SAMEA2042091) | human gut metagenome | biome: human gut; feature: human-associated habitat; material: faeces...
AAGCCATCTACGGCACAGTTGAGAGATTGGAGCAGAAAGTCGATGAACTTTCTGCTTCACCAAAGAACGCAGGAACGGAAACGGCTCCTGCGAGCAGTGACACGACCAAGTTGGAGAAATTAATCATTGCTATGTTTGGCAAGGAAGAGGAAGTCAGAGGTAAAATATCCAAGTTAAGAGATGCCATTGCTGTTTTTGCAGACCTTATCAAGGTTGAACTTTGCAAAAATGAGCAGCGAAGCAAGCTCTTGGTTGATGCCGTCAAGCAGATGAGACAAGAGAATGATGTTTCCTTAAAGGTATTGCAGGACAAACTTGAAGTGATGAACAATTCATCTCAAAAGAAGGTAGTCACCCATCGCTTTGAGCCAACTTCAAAGTATATTCTTCTTTTCATTGGTGGCTTGTTCCTATCTCTTGTTATCTCCATTTGGGGCAACCTCAACCAATGGCGAGAGCATCAAGATTGGGAGGAGGCAGACTTGAAGTATAGAGCTTTGAAGATGGTTCTGTCTGCTGATGACCCAAACATCTTATATATAGAGAAGCACTTCTCTGTAAACAGAGACGAAAATGTCATAGACTATGTCAAAAATCGTGTTGCAGCTTACGAAGATTCTGTTCTCAAATACAATGAAATGGTACGGATGGCTGCATACAAAGACAGTATTGCTAAACAACTCGTGAAAGAATCTGATAACATTAAACGCACCATTAATAGCTCTAAATAGTTAATATTTGATGAGTGGCGAAGAGTTTTTCTTTGCCACTCAAAACTCTATCGTAACGATAGTTATAATAAACTTTCGCTTTCATCAGAATGCAATTTATTGTTTTCTAATACACATTCTTTACTTGTATTAGCATAGCAGTACACACAAAAATGTTTGCAAGTATTATACATACCGATATCTTTGCTTATCATACAACCACATACTTTTCTCTGCCCTTTATCCTTCATTCCTTTGGCATCCTTGATTTTATGTGGTTTTGATAATTGTCCAAACATATCCCGTTCTGGTAGATAGCCAGTATTTAAGTAATATATAAAGTCTTCATCGTCTGAAAATAGTTTCTTCATTAGCTCACCGTCAATGCAACGATTATGCTCTATGCCATATTGCTCCAAATCTAAGTCTTCGGCACAAGTTGCAAGAGAAATATTCCAGCCCTGTTCTTTCCAAATATCTCGTAGTTTTACCAACCCATCTACTATTTCTGTTTTTTGTGATTGGGTCAATTCTGAAGATTCAACATTATCTTTTGTAAAGCAACCTATCTCTTTTATTAGGTTACTTTGTACTTTACGATATGCTAAGACATCAACGAAACTAAATACAAGTTTGTCGGTATAACCCTTCAGCATATTGCCGACTTTCCACACTTTCGCCAAAAGAGTCCTTGGCGTAATCTCAGGTGTTACAATTAGTGGGTCAAAACGCCAAATAACCTTTTCTTTCCCAACCATATCTGATAGTTGTTTGAATGTCTTAACTCGTTGTTCAACAGATGGAACATTAGGCTCAAACCCTTCGTTTACATAGTCATTCAATGTTACTTGAAAGTAATAATGAATACCACGTGCATCTAATTCTTTCAGATAAGGAAGTATAGGCTTTGGATTCTTCGTCCAAAAAACAATAGCCTTTGTATTCTTGAAAGATATGTACATGGGCTTTTTGTTGAAAGGATTGTACCAGACACAATACCCCTTTGCCAAGCGGTTGAAAAACCACTTGGCATAAAAGGCTGGTATATCTGTAGAGCGACTTGCCGAGATGATGACAGGGGCTGTAGCCTCTACTCTTTCCCCTTTATCATTTATGATATAAACACTATTTGCCCCCATATCTTTTCAACAAAGCATTTTTAAGAGTTTCTCTCAAACTGTCAGAAAAATAATAAGCTTGTTTCTTTTTGAGATTACAAAAGCTGTTTATTACCTGACGATTGTCTAACTTGTCAATTTCTTTGTAATATTTATAACGCAAATTCTTTTCTTTTCGTACTTCTCCAATAAACCAATCGAAATCTTCATGAATTTTCGCTTGATAGCTTTGAGGAATATAATCCTTCATGTAGTCCCAAGCCTTAGGGTCTAAACTAAAGTATTCGTCGTTGCTTCTTTTGGATACACCAAGGGACGAAACAGAATTTGTAGTAGCAAACAAATCACCACTTTCTACCTTGTCGCAACTTTCTCGTTTTACTTTTTTCTTGACTCCTAATCTTTTTTTTAAGGCAGTCTGCAGCTTTGTAGCTTTGCTCCAGAAATCTTTTTTGAACAATGAGCCAATGAGGGAATCTATAGTATTCACTTGTTCTAAGGTTTCTTTCAATTCGCCCAAAAGTTCTTTTCTGTTCTTTTGCCGATTCAAAGTTTCCCAGATTTGCAAGACTTCTTCTTTCCAGGACGCCATTTGGGTATTTCCAAGCGAGCCCTTTTGAGACGAATATGGCTCAAGTTCCAAGAGTTGAGCTGAATCTCCAAATAGTTGTCCATAGATTTCTTTGTAAACCGCTGCTATATAAGATTTGTCGGAAAGCCCATACAAGTGGTCTGTAAAATCACGAGTCATATTGGCAAAGCCGTGTAGCTCTCCATAAATTGCATAAGCGATACGATAATCTGAAATCTGTTTACGTCTCATAAAAGAAAGCAAGGAACCCCATTCATTTCCTTTGGAAAGAACCGATGCCAATGAAGCTATCAGCATATAATCCCAATCGAAAGAAGCTTCTTGTCCTCTAACGTAGTGTCGCACTTGGTTCAATTGTTGCTTCAACTCACTGTCTGCCCACTTTTCTCCAAGCATATCTTTAGCTCTTTGGGTTATGGTATCAGAGATTTCTGCTTTGAATGTACTTATTTTCCCATTATAGTTTTTGGAAACAAATATCTCATTTACCAAGATTTTCAGTAACGCTTCATCTTCTTCTTTCAGATAACTATTCTTTAGCTTATGAAGTTGGTTGTTGGCAACGACAATCTCCTCATTTTTGACAGAAATGAGTTTTGGGGTCTTTTGCGCCTGCACACAAAGTTTCTGCTCTTCTCTTTCAAGCCAGTCAAAAGCGTATTGACCGTTGTCTATTCCCATGATTGAGTCCATAATTCTCGTTTGGTCAACTAAATCTGCACACGTCCAACCATTTCCCTTCAGTTTGTCTATTAACTGATTCAAATTTATGTCTGAGCGACAATACTTGTCCAACCCTGCCAAAGCAGGGGATTCTTTTTGAATATCATATATCATTGCTTCCAACTTTGTCTTTTGAGCCATCGTTGGCATCTTGTCTTCGGAAGATGCGATAGAAGAGAATAAGTCTTTTATTTCAGACAAGATGCTATAACGACGCACCCACTCTTTTGAAGTCGAAAGTAAAGCCCCAATATAATAGCCATACAACAATCCTTTCATCTTGTTGACAGTGATGTCATAGCTAATGCTCTTTGTGTTAAGTTCTACTTCTACCTTAATCTGAGGAGTTGGGTGCATATTGGAGAAGTCGCGAACGAAAATTTTCTTTCGGTACAGATTTACTAACTTTGTTTCCAAACTACTGTCAGACATAGATAGAGTTGTACGCAATGCATTTTCGTCAAAGAAAATAAATGACGTATTCCATGGATCTAAGTAAATAGTATAGTCGCAATAATAAACTCCGTCCACATTGGTTGGATGAAAGTCTATATCGGTCTGTAGCTCGATAAGCATAGGATGGTCTTCTACATCGCTTTTAGGGCGAGAAAACACAAAAGGCTTCTCGTATAGGAGTGTCACATTTTCTATCCCATTCTCGGGAATTGTCATCCAACGAGAATATCCAAAGCCTCTTTGTCCGTAAAAGGCTTTTGGGGACACACTTTCACTTGACAATATATTATTGAAGTTGAAAGTAGAAGTTGGTATATATAATCTTTTCATCTTCCTAATCTTAAATATCTTCAATCTCTTCTGTTTCTTGAGCCATATAGAGGTTGGCTGGTATTTCTGTCAGCACATCTGGTAAGTCTCCACTATACATTACATACAAATCTTTGTATGTACGAGTCATAGCAACGTACAGAGCTTTTCTATTGTAATCTACATTTTTGACAAAATCCCATTTTTCTTCATATTCTTCCAACAGAGGAAGAAACACCGTCTCAAATTGCAATCCCTTTGCGCTATGATATGTCATGAGCTTAGGATTGGTCGAACTGAAATTCAGACTATCCACGCTACTTCTCCAGTCAGTTTTATCTTGGAAGCGCAATTCGCAATTAACTTCTAGCTCTGTTAGCATTCGACCAAAGGCTCTTACCATATCATTATGAGGCAACAATATGGCAACATCAGATAAGGAATTATTGGTAATAATTCTTTTTATCGCCAAAGCTTGTTCTTTTACTGTTGCATAATTCAACAGATGAGGCTTTGAATGTTCGGCACTTCTATAAGTGCTTTCTTCAAACTCTGGTAGTTCTACACCTATGTATTGAACGAATTTGGCAATTGGAATCGGCAAACGATAATTTCTGTACAGACTAAAGTCTTTAGGCTTATTACCTTTCGGAAGCAAATATCCAATGTCTTCCAAAGGTAAAGTTTGCTTTAATCCCTCATAGATTGATTGTGCTGTATCTCCAAAGAAAAAGAAATGTTTGTTTGTTGCCTGTATAAACTCACGTATTTCCTCTTCTTCGAAATCTTGAATTTCGTCAACGATGACATAATCAGCCGAAGGACAACTCAGTCTGTTCTTCCACTGCCAATGATAATAAAAAGGTTTGGTCAATCCAAGTTCTTCACGCCCAGAATTCATATAATGGCACAGAGCCTTGGTGTAAACTATTATCTCATAATTGTCGCCACGTTCTTTCTGAATTCTTTGAGCTTTGATTAGCGCAAGAACAGACTTGCCGCTCCCAGCGCAGCCAGATATGACACATGATTTGTCTAAAGTGGCAGTCAACACTTTTATCTGGTCATCATCTAATTCCGACTCTTTTATCATCCAATCTTTCTTCATATCTATAGTTGTTTTGTTTTCATTTCATAATTAATCTCCATGCAACCTTGCTTCTGTCTTGTAAGCATTTTGAATGCGAAACAGTAAAACATTGGTTGTATCCGACGTTTTTCCCAACAACATGGGCATGTACTTCTTCAATGCCTTTATCAAGCATTTGGGGAAGCCATTCCTGAGATACGCAATTGTAAGTCGTTACATCGACTAACAACATCAAACCTCCAACTTTCAGCTTTGGTAAAAAGCATTTACATATATGGGCATACGCATTGTCTTGTTCGAATCTTTCTTTTGTTACAAATTCACAAATGGCCTTAAAAGTCAATATAATGTCAAATTGTTTGTCAATAAGACCGTCTATTAAGTTCAAATCGTAGAAGTCATCTATCTCGAAAGGCAAGATTTTATATTCTATTTCAAATTTTAGGATACTCCTATATTTGTTCACGATTGATTCGAACAAACGTAAGGCGTGTTGGTTTCCATCAAAGGCATAAATCGTTACCTTTTTGATATTTGGCATATTTTCGTTTGTCGCTTCCAAGAGACCAATGATTTCACCTCCTGTTCCACAACAAAAGTCAAATAGGGATAGTGTGTCTTTCTTTCCCCATCCATTACAGGCTTGGCGAAACCAATCTGACCAAATGCAATATGATTCAGTATAACTTCGAGGAAAATAAGTGCCAAGATAGTTCAACATATCTTTCTTGTCCCAGTCGATGACAGACATGTCCGAATTTGAACGACAATATTTTGCATTCAAACTTGAAAAAATATATTTGTCAAGCCATTGTGGCAGACTAACATTTGTAACCATCCTTTGACAATTTAAAAGCTGGCTACTACGGCTTATAGATTATTATTGCAGTTGATACATAAGAAAAAGCGCAGAGCCATTCTGTCACTCGTTCCACGATCGATAGGCCTTCGCATTGCCCTGTAAGTCGAAACGAGCAACGCCGAAAGCCCCACGCCAGTGTAAGTATATAATCTACTCTCCCTACCAACGAATGTATAAAACATCCGAAGACAATGAGAGCTGTATATAATACACCTCATGAGGCGTTCTGCATTGCTTTGTTTTTGACTTACAGTTGAATTTGCGAAGTTCATCGATCGTCAAAACCAAAGCGTACAAAAACGCCTTATACCATATGTATGTCTGCCCAACCTCTGCTCATCGAGGCTTTCGGTATGGGTATAGACGACACAAAGGTAACAATTTTATATCAGAATCCGTTTTGTTTTGCTGACAAAACTTAATTTTATGGCATGATTTAACATTATTAAATATAAATATGTCAAAGAAATCCACTTTTGCGATATTTTTCTTGCTAAAAAGTTTGTATTATCAATGATTATTCGTATCTTTGCAGCAACAGAACTCGTTTGCATCCCATCAGAACTGCAAGCGAGTCATTTTTATATATAGACATATGAATCAGAAACCAAGAACTATACAAGAGCAATTATGCCGACTTAAAGAAAAGGGCATGGTATTCAATGACGAACAAAAAGCCATTTCATATCTGTCAAGGATTAGCTATTTCCGCTTAAAATATTATTGGGTGGATATGTTGGATGACAATGCAGGATATTTCGTTGATGGCGCAAATTTCGACACGGTCATAGACAGATATGAGTTTGACAAGAAGTTACGTAATATACTTTTTGGTGCAGTTGAAATTCTGGAAGTTGGATTGCGTACAAAATTCATAACGACGCTCTCGTTGGCAACAAATACAGGATTGTGGTATTTGGACGGTTCTCTTTTCAACAATCAGCAGTTTCATACAAACTTGGTGCTGGATATGAAATATGAGTTTGATAGAAATTCAGACCCTTTTGTGCGCCAATATATTATAGACCATTCCAATTGGGACAAGAACACTTTGGATGGAGATAATCCTGATGCGTGGATGATTTTTGAAACTGCTACATTTGGAACTCTTTCCAAAATGTACAAAAACCTGTTGAATCAATCTCCGTTGAAGTCGAGAATTGCCAATGAATTCGGTTTGTATTCTGCCCGAGAGCTTTCAAGTTGGTTGGAAGCAATTTCTGTCTTGAGAAATATCATCGCACACCATTCAAGAATATGGTATAAGATATTTTCCAAGAAACCGACCAACATCAACCGCCATAGGGATAATTGGATGCTTTCAGATTTGACTGAACACCAGCGTAAACGTGCTTTTAGTGTAATATCATGCCTTCTATATTTGTGCAATGCGATTTGTCCAGACAATACAGTTAAGCAGGATATAAAGAATCTTTTTGCTTCATACCCTAACATTCCTATATTCATGATTGGCTTCACAAGAGGATGGGAGGAAAATCCGATTTGGAGATAACAATTATAAGCAAATAAGAATTGTCATTTATGAAATCTCTCATAAATGGCAATTCTTCTTAATATTATGAAATTCTCCTGTTTTTGATTTTGGTATTTCAAAATCTTAAGAGAACTTAAAAATAGAGTAAAACGTATAGTTTTACAGAAATTAATTTTATCTTTGCACATGTATTTAAAGGCGTTCTTTGCATATTGCAAAATACAGAAACGAGCAGAAGTCCGCTCGTTTCCATATTGTTACCTATATTATAAAGGCAAACGCCTAACTTCTTGATATTCAACCAAAGTCCAATTTAGTGTGAGTTATAACATTTAACAGGTTTCGGATTGAAAGCGTGCTGAAAATCGCGCCTTATCACACGCTGAAATTTGGTGGTATCGGGAAATTGCAGTATCTTTGCACTGTCGTTCGAAGAAAGGCTGCACTCGACAAAGTGCAACCCCCAAAAGTTAACAATCAATATTTTATTAACCCTTTAAAAATTTAAGATCATGGAAGTAAAAGGAACATTGAAATATCGTAAAGTACAGCGCACACCTCAGACTGGTGAAAACGCAGGTAAGAAGAAGTGGTATGCTACTTCGGTAACCGACCGCGAAGTGGACTTCGAGGGATTCGTATCGCATATCTCCGACCACGGCTCGCCTTACTCTCGTGGTACTATCCACGGTGTGCTGATGGATGCACTCGACCATCTGCAGGAGTTGATTCTCGACGGCAAGAGCGTGCGTCTCTCTGACCTCGGATTGTTCTCCATCGGTATGAGCTCCAAGGCGGAGGATACCAAGGAGAAGGTGACAGCTGCCAGCGTGGAAGGCGTGCACCTGATTGTGAGAAACACGAAGAGCTGGAGCAATACTGAGCTGCGCAAGAAGTGCAAGATTCAGGAGTACGGCGGCTATACCGGCACCGATGAGGGTGGCACCTCTGGTGGTACCTCAGGCGGCACTGAACAAGGCGGCGGTACGCAGCCAGGCGGCTCTCAGGAAGGCGGCGACGGGCTTGAATAAAGCCCTCGCCTGAGGGCGGCAAGTAGAAAGCTAGCGTATCCCTCTCGCCAAGTTAACATTAACATATAACACTTAACATTAAAAATAATAATAAAGATGATGAAAGCAAATACCTGGAAAACGATTTTGCAGATTGCAATCTCCTTCCTCACAGCCATCGCTACTACGCTCGGAGTTACCAGCTGTACTCTTTAAAGGTAAAAAAGTAAAAAGGTAAAAAAAAAGATGTTTTTTAAATTTTGATTCGACATAGCAAAGCCCCCGGTGCATCACGCATCGGGGG
>ENA-OPKX01000448-OPKX01000448.1-human-gut-metagenome-genome-assembly--contig:-NODE-448-length-8517-cov-1.484992_pt1 | contig 8517 bp, 5 predicted proteins | sample MGYA00241791_ERZ501709 | MGnify/ENA primary metagenome ERZ501709 (study PRJEB25962, sample SAMEA2042091) | human gut metagenome | biome: human gut; feature: human-associated habitat; material: faeces...
CGCCGTTTCGACCTGCCGACGATAAGCCGCGTGGGCGGCGGCTGTAAGCTCAGCGTCTTCTCGCAGACCACCTACACGCTTGATATAGAGATATGTCAGCTCAGCAAGACGGAGGGCACTGCCTGCGGGGATTATTACGAGAGCTTCATCGACAAAAGCGGCATAGCCTATGTAGTCTTGTCAGACGGTATGGGAAGCGGAAGCAGAGCGCGTGTTGATTCGTCCTTTGCCTGCGGTATGCTGATTCGGCTTTTGCAGGCGGGAGTAGGCATTGACGCGGCGATAAACGTCATAAACACCTCCCTTATGTGCAAGTCCTCCGATGAGAGCTTCGCCACGCTGGAAATATGCGCCGTTGACCTCTACAGCGGTAAGACCGATCTGTATAAGGCGGGCAGTGCCAACACCTACATCAAGTGCGGAAGCCGCTGTATGCGCCTTGGCTGTAAGGGGCTTCCTGTCGGCGTAAAGGACGAGCCTAGCTACGACCGCAGGACTTTCACGATAGGCAGTCGCGATATGATAGTAATGACAAGTGACGGCGCGGAGCTTAATGAAAAATGGCTTTACCGCGAAATGGACAAAGAGCCCGACTTAAAGGAGTTTTCCAAAGAGGTTGCCGCTACTGCAAGGTTCTATGCGGGAGAAGAAAAAAGCGACGATATTTCCGTAATAGCCATGCGGCTGAGTAAATAGCAAGTATCCGCATAAATAGTATTGACCGCGGCGCTGTCGGGTGATAGAATATATAGCGGTGCTGTCCGTTTAAGACAGTGCCGCTTGATTTTTTTGTTAAACGAGGTTTTTATGAAAGCGGATACCCTTAAAAAGACATATATCGCGGCGTTGCTCGCCATGCTCTGCTCTGCGCTCTGGGGCAGTGCATTCCCCTGTGTTAAGATAGGCTACGGACTGTTCTCGGTAAACACGGAAAATCCCGCGTCACTGATACTTTTCGCCGGAGTAAGGTTTTTCATAGCCGGAATTATGGTTATCATAATCGGCAGTATTATGCATAAAAAACCGATGATACCGAAGCTTCGCGAAGTACCGAAGGTTATCTCCCTGAGCCTGTTCCAGACAATTCTGCAATATCTGTTTTTCTACATAGGACTTGCCAATACAAGCGGCGTAAAGTCCTCCGTTATCGAGGGCATGAGCGTGTTTGTCTGCATTCTGATTTCATCACTTATATTCCGCTTGGAGAAGCTGACATGGCTTAAGATAGCAGGCTGTGTGCTCGGCACGGCGGGTATTATCGTTATCAATCTCGACAGCTCGCTGCTCAGCGGCTTCAATCTTACAGGTGACGGGTTTATCCTTATATCGACAGTCGCCTATGCCCTGTCCTCGGTGCTTATAAAGCGTTTTTCGGTCGATACCGACACCATGATGCTCAGCGGCTGGCAGTTTCTGTTCGGTGGTGCGGTAATGACCGCTATAGGTCTGATCGCCGGCGGAAGTCTGAGCATTTCCGGCAGTCCGGCACCCGCTGTGCTTATGCTCATTTATCTTGCATTCATCTCAGCCTGCGCATATTCGATATGGAGTACCCTGCTGAAATATAACCCGGTATCTAAAATTGCGGTGTTCGGCTTTATGAACCCGGTGTGCGGAGTTCTGCTCTCGGCACTTCTGCTCGGCGAAGCTCAGCAGGCATTCCGCCCGGAAGCACTTATCGCACTTGTGCTTATCAGCCTCGGAATTTTCATAGTCAACAAAGGACAGGAACAAAAAAGCTGACAACTTAAGCCTTATTGTTATAATCTGGTAGCTTTATACAATTTGTATTTAAAACAGCTTTTGTTTTTCAGAAAAAAGTGAGATTTTTTTAAAAAAGTGCTTGACATCAAGGTTTTGTTGTGATATAATAATCTACGTTATCACGACAGTAGCAACAAAACCGAATATTGGGGTGTCGCCAAGTGGTAAGGCATCGGACTCTGACTCCGCCATTTCGAGGGTTCAAATCCTTCCACCCCAGCCAGTTAAGAACCGTATAAAATGCGGTTCTTTTTTTGTGTAATTTTGTCTGCATAATTTATTCAGACCGCTAAAGCATCGATAAGGGCTGTAATGAAATTTAACTTTCATTACAGCCCTTCGCTTTTATTCTCTCTTTATCTCACCGCTGAGTTTTCTCATATTCGGGTCTGCCCAAAGATATCTTGCATACCTACTCACGGCTTGCACCTCTTACATGGAACATATCCTGCCGCTATAGCCGCATCATAATCATTCGTGTAGTCCGTGTTTTCTTCGCTCATCTGCTTAACCGATGAACAGCTTGCACGGTGTATCTTCATAGTGTTTGTATTCAGCACATAAGAATAACTTACAGATTCAGCCGCCGTAGGCGCTTGTGTTGCGGGCGCAGGTGTTGTGCCTAACGTAGTTGTTTCGGGCTTGCTCTCACCTGACTGTGCACCGTCTGCTGTGGTAGGTGATACATTCACCGTAATATTCTTGCCGTCACACGTCATTACAATATCGCCCTGCAAATCGGTACGGTAGATATTTACGCCTGCCTTTTTCAGCTTGTCGATCGTTTCGGTATGAGGATGTCCGTATGAATTACCCGCGCCACAGGATATCACCGCATATTCCGGACTTGCCGCTGTGAGAAATGCACTGCTGGTAGACGTACTGCTTCCATGGTGTCCGACCTTAAGCACATCGCAATCTATATCGGCTGTAACTGTGCGTTCTTCCTCTTCCTCAGCGTCCCCGGTAAACAGAAATTTCCTGTCACCATAAGTCAGCATTATCATAACGGATGAATTGTTAAGGTCGCTGTAGTCCTCCGTTACAGGTGCGATCACCACAGCCGACAAATCACCGTCGGAGAACAGCTCCGTACCTGCAGTACCAAGCGTTACCTTTGCACCGCTGTTGTCAATCGCGGTCAGCATATTCGTATATGTCTTGGTAGTGTGCGTTGCGGGACTTAATATAACATTTCCGATGCTGAACGAACCTATAACGTCCGCCATACCGCCTATATGGTCGCTGTGCGGGTGCGTTGCCACAGCATAATCAAGCGAATTATATCCGCAGGAATATATGTATGTAGTTATCCTGTCCGCATACTCTTTTTCCGATGCGTCAATAAGCATAGTTTTGTTATCGGGCAGTTCTATAAATATGCTGTCACCCTGTCCGACATCAAGAAAATGCACCTTAAGCTCATTGCCTGTCGTGCTGCTTCCCGAACTTTCGCTTTCGGTTTCTTCTGCCGATGACGGCTCATTACTTTCCGACACAGTCTGTTCTGTGCTTTCTGCCGCTGTCGTTTTATCGGATTCGGTCTGTTCTGTACTTTCTGCCGCTGTCGTTTTATCGGATACGGTCGGCTCTTCGCTGTCTGAAGAGCTGTCGTCACCCGGGGACGATTCTGTTACAACTGTACCCGTTATATTCTCTGCTCTGCTTTCAGGTGATGAATTTACCTCTTTTGCAGAGCAGCCCGACAACATAATCAGAGCAAGCACAAGTGCGGTTATTTTCTTTTTCGTATTATCACTCCCTTTCCTATAATATTATCACAATTTATCAGCTTTGTCTACAGTTTAAAATGTATCTGTACAATTTTTCGTACACTGATATAAAACGTGCTTGTAAATACGCAAATCCCCTGTCGTGTTTAATTCGACAGGGGATATTTTCATTGAAAACGATTTATTCACTTCTGAGTGCCAGTACAGGATCTTTCTTAGCCGCATAGTGTGACGGAATAAGTCCTGCAATAAGCGTAAGCAGCATACTGATAATTACCAGTATAACAGCGCCCTGCCACGGCAGTACACACATACCTGAGATACCTGTGAGGTTGTACACTATAGCGTTTGCCGGGATAAGCAGAAGCAGCGTTACACCTATACCGATAGCACCTGCGGCAAAGCCGACAATAAGCGTTTCTGCGTTGAACACGCGTGAAATATCTCTCTTGCTTGCGCCCATAGCACGCAGTATACCGATTTCCTTTGTTCTTTCGAGAACGGAAATATAGGTGATAATACCTATCATTATTGACGATACAACAAGTGAGATCGCTACGAATGCAATAAGGATAACGCTTATAGCATCGATAATAGTAGATACCGAGGTCATCATCAGTCCGACTATATCGGTATATTCTATCTTGAGGTTTTCGTTGCCGTCAGCCTTTACTTTGTCGTTGTAGTCACTTATGATCTGCTCGATCTTTTCCTTTGAGTCGAAATCCTTGGGATAGATATTTATACGACTGGGCTCATCAAGCGAAGCCGCACCGAGGAGCGTCATATTTCCATCGTAGGTTGCGTCGGACTCTGTGTTCATCTGCTGCGAGAATGCATCGACTATCTGCTGTTCGGTCATTCCCATCTGCTGTGCCTGCTGAAGCTGTGCCATTACCTGAGCCTGCTGTTCTTGCGGTAATGCAGCTATATACGCCTTTATATCATCCATTGTGACAGCCTTTTTATCCTCGTCCTTTGCAAATTCCTTGCCGGTGAAAATATCGGTGTCGGGAGAGTCTTTCTGTGCCTTTACTATCTCGCTGTCATTTACCTTGTTTACGAGATACTCGGTAAGAGCGTGAGTATAACCGATAGCTGAGGAAGAGCTTGACGACATAATGCTGTTCTCTTCGGGCTTTATAATACCGACAACCTTTATAGGCTCGGCATCCTCGACAACCTTTGTCATATAAATCTTGTCATCGCTCTTGTCTGTCCATATACCGTTTTCCTTTTCGTAGAATTCGGGGTTTGTCACAAGTCTGAATTCAAGTCCGAGAAGCTCGTCATAGGTGTAAGTCTGTAATTTGCTTGTGAATTCGACCTTTTCGTTATTGTTGCTCATAGCGCTTTTTACTGCATTGATAAGCTCTTCGCTGTCCATAAGTCCCATACAGTAAAGGCTGTAGTCGGATATCTCGTTGTCCTTGTTTACCATTACAACGACCTCGTTGTATGCATTCGGCATTCTGCCTGCAAGAACCTTATACTGCTCATTCAACAGCTTGTCGTTGTCAAGAAGCTCCGTCCATGTGTCGTAGCTTGTGCTTACAACGTTGCTCATAAGCTGTGAGTCGTACATTGCGTTAGTCATACCCATATCTTCAAACAGGGTAGCGGGGTTTACCTGAATTATGCCTTTATCCTTATCGTTTCTGAAAATATTGAGCGGAGTGGAATAGCCGTACTTGATATCGCTTACATAATCGTTGATTTCCTTGCCGTCATTTTCAAGGTAAGTTTTGAAGCTCTTTAAATCGTTGGATTTAAGCTGAGTAAGCATGGTGTTTACCATACTGCCCATTATGTTATTGGAGTGAACTTTTCCGTCGTCGTTTCCGTCACTTGTGTTGTCTTTCATCATTGAAGTCATCATAGACGACATATCCATAGCGTTGCGTTCTATGGCAATAGGATAGCTGGCGAGCGTTTCCTCCTCGACCGATTTTATATAAAGCTGTGCGCCGCTCGATATTGACAGGATAAGCGCAATGCCGATAATACCTATGCTTCCCGCAAAGGAAGTCATAAAGGTTCTGCCCTTTTTGGTCATCAGGTTATTTAAACTCAGTGACAGTGCAGTAAAGTATGACATCGACGGTTTCTTTATCTTCTTTTCCTTACCCGCCTTTTTCTTTTCGATAGGCTCGACTACATTTCTGTCGTAAGGATTGGTATCGTCAACTACCCTACCGTCAAGCAGTCTTATTATTCTGTTGGAATATTTCTCGGCAAGCTCGGGGTTATGTGTTACCATAATGATAAGCTTATCTTTGGATATCTCCTTCAAAAGCTCCATTATCTGAACGCTCGTTTCGCTGTCAAGCGCGCCTGTCGGTTCATCGGCAAGGAGTATATCGGGTTCGTTTACAAGCGCTCTTGCAATAGCAACTCTCTGCATCTGACCGCCGGACATCTGATTCGGCTTTTTCTTAAGCTGATCCCCAAGTCCTACCTTTACAAGCGCATCCTTTGCCCTCTGTCTTCTTTCGGTTTTGGATACGCCCGATAAAGTCAGTGCAAGCTCAACGTTTGCAAGTACCGTCTGGTGCGGGATCAGATTATAGCTCTGGAACACAAAGCCGATCGAGTGATTGCGATATGTATCCCAGTCGGCATTTTTAAATTCCTTTGTCGATTTTCCGCCTATTATAAGGTCGCCTTCCGTGTATCTGTCAAGTCCGCCGATAATATTTAAAAGCGTTGTCTTGCCGCAGCCCGACTGACCCAGTATTGATACAAATTCACTCTCGCGGAAATCTATGCTGACTCCCTTAAGTGCGTGTACCTTTTCATCACCAACCTTATAATCTTTGGTTATGTTTTTTAGTTGAAGCATCGTAATATCCTCTTCATAAGAACTTTAAAGTTATATGTAAACGGCAAAAGCCGCTTTATAGTCTGCTAAACACCGTGACTGTTTATTTTAATCCGGCTGTGTTAACCGCATTTAAACTTTTCTTTTTCTTATCTTCGTTATTCTTTTCTTCTATCGGGAGATAAACGGTAAACTGCGTACCTTTATCGGGCTCACTCTTTACTCTTATCCTGCCGCCGCAAAGCTCGACAATTCGCTTTACCATAGCAAGACCAAGACCGTTTCCGCCGGTTGCGTGCGAGCTGTCACCCTGATAGAACTTTTCAAAAATACGTTCGGCGGTAGCCTTATCCATGCCTATGCCGTTATCGGTAATACGCACTCTTACTTCCTGTTCATTCTTCGGGTTGATATCAAGCTTTACCTCGATCGTACCGCCGTCCGGTGTATACTTTACAGCGTTGCCGATGACATTCAGCCACACCTGTTTAAGCATTTCGCTGTTGCCGTAATAGGTAATCTCGCAAAGATCCGGAATAACCTCCTGATTTTTTTCTCCCCACTGCCCCTGTAATTGCAGAACGCACCTGCGCAGTTCCTCATCGAGCGAAAAATCTTTCTTGTCGGTGATTATTTCCTGGTTTTCGAGCTTACTGAGCATAAGAATATTGCTTGACATATTTATGAGCCGCTGTGACTCGTTTATGATTATGTCAATGTATTCCTGCTCCTGCTCCTTAGTAAGTCCGCCTTTTTTGAGTTGCTTTGCAAAGCCGTAAACAGACACCATCGGCGTTTTAAATTCGTGTGAGAAATCGTTTATGAAATCATTTCTGAAAAGTTCGGTATTGCCAAGCTCCTTTACCATTATATTGAAGCTTTCCTGTATATGCGAAAGTTCGCTGTTTCCGTTTTCCTCAAGTCGTACAGTAAAGTCACCCTTTGATACTTTAAGCAGACCTTCCTTGAGATCATTGAGCGGACGGAGCAGTATACCCGATAGCATAGCCGACAGTATACTGCCGATTATTATACAGGCGCACAGCATAATAAACGGCAGTAGCATCGGTACTACCTCTATATGCTTAATCAGTCCGAATGCGTCAAGTATATTGAATATCAGCACGCAGATAACGCCTGCCGATACCATTATGAAGAATACGAACAATACGACATAGGTATTTATGGAGCGCAGTCGCTTTTCCTCATCACTGATTTTTCTGTGCATCAGAATCCTCCTGACACTTAATGCTGTTTCAGCACAGCCTTGTAGCCCAGTCCTCTGACAGTTACTATCTCAAAATCCGGGTTGTCGTGAAACTTATCACGCAGGCGATTTATATGAACGTCTATAGTACGCTCGTCCGTTTCCGTTTCCATATCCCACAGCTCATCCATAAGCTGACGGCGTGTGAATATCTTGTTCTGATAGCTGAGAAGCTTGAACAGCAGCATGAACTCCTTGTTTGGAAGCTCATATGTATTGCCGCCGCTGGTAACTGTGAGCGCATCATAGTCAAGTACCGTGCCGCCTGCGTGGAGCTTGTGCTCATTCGCTATATTACTGCGGCGAAGAAGTGCCGATATACGAAGGAGCATTTCCTCATCGTCAACGGGCTTCACCATATAGTCGTCAGTTCCGGCACGGAAACCGGCGATCTTATCGGCGGAGGTTTCCCTTGCCGTAACCATAAGGACAGGCGTATTACAGCCGCCCTCACGGAGCGTTTTGACAAACTCATAGCCGTCCATTCTCGGCATCATTACATCAAGCAGTATAAGGTCAACGTGCTGTCTGTCGAGTATATCGAGCGCATCAACGCCGTCAACGGCAGGTACAGGCTCATAGCCGTTTTGCTTAAGCACCGTGCACATCAGCTTTCTGGTATTTGTGTCGTCCTCTACTACCATTATATGGAACATATTATTTCCTCCGTTTTCTTTAAGCAAATTGAACTGTATAGATTATATTCTCCTTGATTTAACCGAATATTAAGTTTATGTGGTATGAACCGCGGTATAGTTGTATAAAATGGGGTTGTGGCACAACCCGAAAAAAGAAAAAGTGAGTCGAAGCGCAAAAATATAGTGCGCACGGCTCACTTTTTTGTATAGTGCACTTCAATTATATTATTTTAGTATTTGATACTGATAGCAGGCTACCGATAGTTCTGTTTGTAGGATAGCACTTCTCGGGTT
>ENA-OPKX01000451-OPKX01000451.1-human-gut-metagenome-genome-assembly--contig:-NODE-451-length-8437-cov-3.994035_pt1 | contig 8437 bp, 5 predicted proteins | sample MGYA00241791_ERZ501709 | MGnify/ENA primary metagenome ERZ501709 (study PRJEB25962, sample SAMEA2042091) | human gut metagenome | biome: human gut; feature: human-associated habitat; material: faeces...
ATTATTGTGAAATATAAACATTTTAAACAGGCCTTACTTTTTAAAGTGGGCTCAGATATAAACTTTTTTATGGAGTGAATGAACGGTTTCCAGAAAATCGGTAAGATATTCAGTCAAGGTTTGATAAATACAAAAATAGTGTGTGAGTCTATTATGCTTGACGGCAAACCATTTAGAGTCGTCTATAACATGTTGAAGCTCCTTACATAAAATTTCTATTTCTCTCTTAAATAGGTTTACATCAGTTATGGTAATAGGAGTGTATTTCTTGGCTCCTGTTGCCTCGTCCATTACGAGCAAATCGTCTTCAGTATTGATTTTTAGAAGGTCATTGTAATCGCAATAGTTTTTGGGTAGTTGTTCTATCGCCATTGTTTGCTTTTAGTATGAATTGATTTACAAAAAAGCGGCGTGAGAGTCCCTGTAAGCACCGGTATTCTGGCACCTGCAAGAGCCTTCGACAAGGTACAAACAAGTACTGCCCACGCCGTGGAGGAGTGGACGCCTTGCTGTCACCGTCTTCTTGTCGATTTTTCTTGAATTTGCAGGTTCTGAATACCGTAGAAGTGCAGTTATTCAGCGTCTATTTGATTATTATGTTGTTATGTTCTTTACTTTCTGTTTCTTAATCTAAAATTTTAAAGGGTTTATAATACATTTTCTTCCTGATCTGCCCAGTGGTCGCATTGCCGCATCACGGTTTCCAATGCCTTTTCTGCTCCCTCAGGCGGATACTTATACTTCTTGAGCAGTCGCTTCACCATCACACGCATCTTGGCTCTTGCCGACTCTTTGCGGTTCCAGTCGATGGTGCGGTTGCGGTGCAGTACCTCCGTCAGTTCCTTGGTGAGCGCCACAAACTCCTCGTCAGAGTAAGCCTGTCTGACTCCTTCCGGTGTGGAGAGTGCATCATAGAATGCCTTCTCTTCAGGCGAAAGTCCTAAGCTGTTGCCCTCTTCCTCTGCCTTCTTGAATTGCTGCGCCATCTTCAGCAGCTCCTCTATCACTTCCTCGTTGGTGAGCAAGCCTTTCAGGTAGTTGGAGAGACTCCGGCTGAGCATATCAGAGAAGAGGTCGCTCTGTATCACGTTGGTTTTCTGCTGCTGCTTGATTTTCTCCTTCAGCAGTTTGGTGAGCAATTCCACAGCGAGATTGCGCTCCTTCATGTTCTTCACCTCCTTGATGAAAGCTTCGTCGAAGAGCGAGAACTCTATCTGGCGGTCGCCGAAGAGATTGATCACTCCGTCGCTCTTCACGCTCTGCCTCAGCAGTTCGCCTATACGCTCATTGATTTCATGCCGACTCACCTTGCCCTTCTGCGAGAGTTTGAGCATCATCACGCGCAGCGCATCCATATAGCACACCTCCGCTTTCTGCTGCTCATCGAGGAGCGAACGGCAAAGGGTGGTGGCGTTATGCAGCTGGGCACTGTGCTCCATGAAATCCTTCTTGCGCTGAACCATGGCTGGAGAACTCAGGAAGTTGACACCGCCCGTGATGGCTGAAGCCCGCTTCACATTGTCCTGCTCGAAGAATCCGTGGTAGTCGAAACCATGCAACTGGTCTCGGCAGATTTCCAACTCTTCCTTCCATTTCACCTTGGCGGTCTTGGCGATGTCGGGGTCTCCGAAGCGGCGGCGGTCACGGTTGGTGTACTGCTGCATGGCATTCTTCAATGCCTGCGCAATACCTACGTAATCCACTATCAGTCCACCTTCCTTCTTCTCGCCATCCTCAGTCTGGAACACTCGGTTCACTCGGGCTATGGCTTGCATCAGGTTGTGGCCGCTCATCGGCTTATACACATACATGGTGGCGAGCGATGGAACGTCAAATCCCGTCAGCCACATATCTCTCACGATGGCTATCTTCATCGGGTCGTCGTTGTCCTTGAACTTGCGTGCCAGCTCCTTCTTGTAGGCTTCGTTGCCTATAATCGGTTGCCAGTCGGCAGGGTCTTGGTTCGACCCGCTCATCACCACTTTCACTTTCTCCGTCCAGTCTGGTCGAAGTTCAAGTATCTTGCGGTAGATTTTGATGGCGATAGGTCGGGTGAGCGCCACGATCATGGCCTTACCGGTGAGTATCTGCGCTCGGTTTTCCTCGTAGTGCCGGATGATGTCCTTTACCAAGGTGTCGATGGTGGCATCTTCACCCAAGATTACTTCCAGTCGGCTATGCTCCTGCTTTGCCCTCCTGATCTGTTCCTCTGTGGCTCCATCTTCCTCCAACTTGTCAAACTCATCATTCAGCAGTTGCATCGTCTCCTCGTCCAGATTGAGGTTGACCACCCTACTCTCGTAAAATACGGGACGTGTGGCTCCATCATCCACTGCCTGACTCATGTCATATACGTCGATGTAGTTGCCGAAAACCTCCTCCGTATCTCGGTCTCGGTCGCTGATAGGCGTACCTGTAAATCCGATAAACGAGGCACCTGGCAGGGCTTCTCTCATCTTCCGGCTGAATCCTTTCTTCATCGTCAGACTCTTGGCATCCCAGTGCTCATCGCCGTATTGTGAGCGGTGCGCCTCGTCGGTCATCACGATGATGTTGCGACGGGTGGAGAGTGCTTCATCGCCTTCATCAAACTTCTGAATGGTGGTGAAGATGATGCCGCCACTCTTGCGCCCCTGCAGCAGATGACCTAAGTCTTCACGGCTCTGGGCGTTCACAGGTTCCTGACGGAGGAAGTCCTTGCAGCGGCAGAACTGACCATAGAGCTGATTGTCGAGGTCTTTGCGGTCGGTCACCACTACGATGGTTACTTCGGGCAGTCGCTGCACCAACTGGTGGGCATAGAACACCATGGAGAGGCTCTTGCCCGAACCCTGCGTGTGCCAGAACACACCGATTTTTCCGTTGCCTTCCACCGCCGTGCGAGTCCTTTGCAGGGCTTTGCCTACGGCATAGTATTGATGGTAGGCGGTAAGAATCTTGGCATATTTGCCCTGGTTCTTGTCGAAGCAGATATAGTTCTGCAGGATGTCGAGCAACCTTTCTTGCTGGAACATTCCGAGGAAGAAAGTACGGTAGTCGGCCATGAGGGTTGACTCATACGCCCCGTCCACGGTTTTCCATTCCATGTAGCGGTCTTGCTTGGCAGTGATGGTTCCGGCACGAGTTTCGCTCATGTCGCTGATCACGTTGAAAGCATTGTAGCTGAAGAGGCTCGGCACGCTCTGCTGATAGTTTTTGATCTGCTTGAAAGCATCGTCGATGGAAGCATCTTCGGAGGTGGCGCTTTTCAGTTCCACCACCACAAGAGGCAATCCATTGACCATCACCACCATATCGCAGCGCTTGCTCTTATATTCCTCCACACGCCATTGGTTCACTACCTTGAAGAGGTTTCTTTCAGGGCGGTTGAAGTCGATGAGTCGCATCAGGACTGTCCGTTCTTCTCCGTCCTGAGTATATCCCACCTCCATGCCGTTCTGCATCCACAGGGTAAACTGCTCGTTGTTTTGTTCTAAAGTACCGATATGAATGTCTGTGATTTTCTTGATTCCATCATCCATTAAATCGGCTGGCAGTTCGGGATTGAGTCGTCGCATAGAGGCAACCAAATCGGCACGATAGAAAGGCTCCTTTATGTCGCGTTCCACATCGTACCCGCATTCATACGCATAGCCCAGTTCGTCTCTGAACAGGGCGATGAGCGTTTGCTCGTATGCGTCTTCGGTGAATTTCTTGTCGTCTGCCATTATCTTATATTTTTATATTTTTCTTCTCGTTATTCCTTATTCCGGAGTCGCATTTTCAAGCGTCTCCAACATCAGGAGAAGTTTTCGTTTCTTGAGGAGGCAAGAGAGTTTGGCTTCTTCTTTCTGCTTTATTGACTGATATACCCCCGCTTGTTCCTCATAAGATTTCAGATCTGCTTCAGCAGGAATCAAAACAGGTTCATTTTCAAATCCGTTCGTGATGCCCTGATCATATTTAGATTTCCAAGCATAATAAACATAATGACTGAACTGGTAAGAAGTTTCCAATACCTTGTCGAGATTCATATTTTCGGTATCTTGCTTATATGCCTTCAGCAAGTCGGTAAAGGTTCCTACTTTCCATCCTTCCGGTATCATTCCCAATTCACTTTCCACCAACCGCTCATCCTTGTAAGAATTGAAATCTACGAAACAATAGACGAATTCATCTTGTTTCAGTTTCTCCAAATCAGCAATGATCTGTTTGATCATTTTAATCTTACTCTCGAGCAAATTCTTTTGCTCGAATAATTTTTCAATGTCTTTATTTCTGTTTCCCATAATTTGTTGTTATTATTATGTTTATAAATCTTTTCTTTTTCTTTCCGTTCCTCCCAGATTGCTATTCCGGGACTTCCAGTTCGCCAGACATGAGGCGAGGGAGAAGGGTGTCGCGGAGGAGGGAAAGGCGGGAATTCTCCTTGTCTATACGTAATTTCCTATCCATCATAGAATTCGCAATATTTGAGAATCGTATCAACCAATCCTCAGAATATGGGAATTTTTGTTGAGTAATGTCACCCATAACAATATAAGGAATAGATGACCCTCTTGTTCCTCCCATTTTTGTAGGTTCAAAGAACTGTTTCATCATGTGATAAAAGAATATCATAAGATTTTCTTTATCTTGCTCTCTAATTGTACAAGCGTATGTACGCTGGTACAGATCAAATCCTCCATTATAGAACGAAGTTCTTCCTGTATAACTCCCATTTCCTGCTATAATAATGGCTTTACCATTAAATATTGCATCGTTAGAAGCTAATGGTTCTGGAGCACATGAAAAGAACGGATATAAGCCTTTTTCTATCGCTTGATTAGTATTTTTCTTGCCTGTAAAAACATTGCAAAAATCACCCAAGCTTCCTACTTTCCATCCTTCCGGAATCATTCCCAATTCACTATCCACGAACTTACCATCCTTGAAAGGCTCAAAGTCAACGAACCAATTCTTGAAAATAGCCTGCGCCATCTCCTCCAAATCAGCATTGATTTTGTTGTTCAACTCTATCTTCCGGTCGAGAGAAGAAAGGATGGAGGCTATGCGGCGCTGGTCTTCTACCTTTTCGGGAATAACTATATTCCAATCAGAAAATGTAGATTTATTTATAATAGGTACTGCAGTTGATGTTTTACTAATATAATTCAACTCTTTGCCTACAATACACATCAAATAATATACAAAGTCTGAATCAACATTTGAATGAGGAACAATAGTATTTATTTGCTGATTAGTCACTAATTCTCTATCAGTCTTTACTACTTTACCTAAATCCGAACCAATACAACTTACACAGATGGAATTGGCAGGAATAAGGCATTTAGCAACTTCTGCAACGCCTAATTCAGTAAGAGTTCTTGCTGTTACTGGTGATATTTTATTTGACATATCATCAGAAGGAGAAAGGAATGGGATTTTACCACCCCAGTTTTTCTTTATTGCTGTTTTGGGAGTTTTGCCTGTTATTATTTGCCCCAAATCACCAATTTTAACTTCTTTCCACTCCATACTTTACACCTCCCATCCAATTTTCTTCAACTGCATTCTGATCTCCTCTTCCTGCTTCTTGCTTTCCTCAAACAGTTGCTTCAGCTCTCCGGTGAGATTCGTCATTTTTTCCTCAAATGGCACTCCGTCGCCTTCGTCTTCGGCGATTCCTACGTATCTGCCCGGAGTCAAGATGAAGTCCTGAGCAGCAATCTGCTCGGTGGTGCACACCGCACAGAAGCCCTTTTCGTCCTCCAAGGTTCCCTGCTGGAAAGCATGGAAGGTGTCAGAGATTTTCTTAATATCTGTATCTGGCATCAACTCACGCAACTTGCGAGTCACCATGGAGCCTAAGTTGCGAGCATCGATAAACACGGTCTTGCCCTTCTGCGCCTTGTTGCGACTGATAAACCAAAGGCTTACAGGAATGCCAGTGCTATAAAACAACTGGGAAGGCAAAGCCACGATTCCCTCTACCAGATCGGCTTCGATAATGGCTTGGCGAATCTGTCCCTCGCCACCACTCTGACTGGAAAGCGCACCATTCGCCAGTACCAAACCAATCTTTCCGTTTGGTGCCAGATGGTGAATCATGTGCTGCATCCAAGCAAAGTTGGCGTTGCCAGCTGGTGGCAAACCAAACTGCCAGCGCACGTCTTCCTGAAGCGCACTCTGTCCCCAATCGCTGAGATTGAAAGGAGGATTGGCAAGAATGAAATCTGCCTTCAGCGTAGGGTGCTGGTCATCATAGAATGTGTCGGCAAAGACATTGCCCAGGTTTGCATCCAAACCACGGATGGCAAGGTTCATGTGCGCCATCTTCCAAGTATCTGGGTTGGCCTCCTGACCGTAGATACTGATCTTGCGCAGGTTTCCCTTGTGGCGCTCGATAAACTTGGCGCTCTGCACAAACATACCGCCGCTTCCGCAGCAAGGGTCATAGACTCTACCCTCGTAAGGTTCAATGATTTCTACCAGCGTGCGCACAATGCAGGACGGCGTATAGAACTCGCCGCCATTCTTGCCCTCCAAGGAAGCAAACTGCTGCAAGCAGTATTCGTAGGTTCTGCCTAAGAGGTCCTTCTCCTCGCCAGCATCATGCATTTCTATATTCGTAAAAAGATCTACCACATCGCCCAGACGACGCTTGTCCAGCTCCTGACGGGCGAAATTCTTAGGTAGAATTCCCTTCAGTCTTTCGTTTTCACGCTCAATGGCAGTCAGCGCATCATCTATCACCACACCGATTTCAGGCAGGTGGGCAGCAGCACTAATCTTGCTCCATCGGGCTTCAGCAGGCACGAAGAAGATGTTCTCGGCAGTGTATTCATCCTTATCTTCCGGGTCGGCGTATTCGTCGCCCTGCAGCTCCTGAAACTTCTGTTCGAAGCGGTCGCTGATGTATTTCAGAAAGATGAGTCCGAGCACAACGCCCTCGTATTGCGAAGCGCTCAGGTTGCCCCTCAGAATGTCGGCAGCCTTCCAGATTTTCTCTTCAAAACCTATGCTGATGGTATCTTGTTTCTTTGCCATTTTCTATCTATTTATATTATAATAAGGTATATAGTATCTATTTGAGAGCTAAAAATTTCCTGTTGCCGCGCTAAAAAAAACGCATCAGAAAGCCCTTTTTAGTGATTTTTTCTTCATTTCCCTGCATTTGCTCCACAGAAAATGAAGAAATCTGAAAACACGAAAAGGACGAATACCAACGCCTGAAACACGCTGATATTCGCCCTTCGATATACACATAAATACTGGAGAGTAATTTTGACTGCTCAAAATTACCCCCCCCTTAATGCGCTGAGTAACAAATAGTTATACATATATCTTATCGATTAATTTTCTATTTTAAGTCTTAGATTGCATGGGGATTTCCCCACTAAGCATTTATAAGAAACAAAGGTATAAAAATATAAGGAAAGCACCAAATTTAATTACTTTATTTAACGGAAAAAGTCATTTTTGAGGCTATTTTTGCGATTTAAGACCCTCGAAAATGGCGAAAAAATGAAGCAGAAATGCCAAAACAAGTACCCCAAAATGCAGTTTTAGTAAAGAAACACAACAAAATGATAGGCAAGAAATGGATATTGAACATGGATTTTCTTAGAATTTGAGAGACAGGAGCATATAAGAATAAGATTTTTTAGGAGAGAAAAAGAGGGTTTTAATAATCATATAATACTCTGATAGTCAAGCACTTCTAACTACATCTTATACACTAAAAACTTACTATGAAGAAAACAAAATCTGGCCAAAATCATTTCTGGTATTACGAAGCAATAGCTATAATACCTACATATATAAAAAATAGATGGGGCCCAGTCTCACGACTCACCCCATCTACCCAAATATATGCGAAAACTTTTCTGCAAAAATAGTTGATTTTGCAGAAAATACCAAATTTTTAAGGTGAAAATTTTAATAAGCTTCTGTTTCTTAACTATTCTTTAATAGAATAAAGGGATTTTAGTGAAAAGAGGGGGGATACAACTCATCAAGCAATTATTTACGTCATCATGGAAGATACGGAAGTCAATCGTTCCTATTCCCCCCATTAATATTCATTTCCTTCATTCTTAATCACGCTTGGACCATCGATGAGCTCGGGTTTCGGAGCATTACGGTTTACGCCATCATAAGCATTCCTTACATCCCCCATGCTGATGTCTATATCGCGATTTACAGGGCGGTCTGGATCATTCAGCGTGTGGGAGAAAAGCCATTGGTAGGTTTTCTTCATGTAGAAAACGCGGGCTGGCATTCCATGATTGGCACCTTGCCACCAATCATAAATCAAGCGGGAATCATTTCCGTCACGTTTTAATTTATCTACTACTACTTTGGATTGCTTTACAGGAACGGCTCTGTCGGCTGTGCCATGGATAATCCAAAATGGAAGTTTCCCCAAACCGCTTACGTCTTTCAGGGAACAACCGCCACAGAGCGCCATTCCTGC
>ENA-OPKX01000453-OPKX01000453.1-human-gut-metagenome-genome-assembly--contig:-NODE-453-length-8429-cov-3.071292_pt1 | contig 8429 bp, 4 predicted proteins | sample MGYA00241791_ERZ501709 | MGnify/ENA primary metagenome ERZ501709 (study PRJEB25962, sample SAMEA2042091) | human gut metagenome | biome: human gut; feature: human-associated habitat; material: faeces...
CGAGAAGGCTGTGAAGGATCAGACGACGGATCTTAGCGCGAAGCTGGTTCTTATAGAGGGGACGGTCAAGGCCGGATTTGCCGACAATGCGAAGGCGATTGATCTTGTCAAGGATGCCATCGGCTCGCTTCAGGGTTCTCTGGAGGAGAAACTTGCGGCTGTCGAGAAGGCGGTGAGGGATCAGACGACGGATCTTAGCGCGAAGCTGGTTCTTATAGAGGCGGCGGTCAAGGCCGGATTTGCCGACAACGCGAAGGCGATTGATCTTGTCAAGGATGCCATTGGCACGCTTCAGGGCTCTCTGGAGGAGAAACTTGCGGCCGTCGAGAAGGCTGTGAAAGACCAGACGACAGATTTGAGTGCCAAACTTGCGCTTATTGAAGGTGCGGTTAATTCTGGTCTTGTCGGAGAAGACAGCACGCTCGGCCTTGTTAGGAAGGCGATAGAGGCTTTGAACGCGACAGCTGGAACGGCCAATGACAAACTGGATGCGATCAGTGAGGCGGTTAATTCCCAGCTTTCCAGCCTTACCACGAAAATGGACGCAATCCGTGAGGCGTTGGAACAGGGGCTGATTGATGTGACCCAGAAGCAGGATTTGATTCTGAAAGCGATCAACAGTGCATCGACATACCATTTTACAAAGGATGAACTTCTTGAGGTTGGTGATGATTACTTGTATGTTGACGACGCATTCTGGGTTGCCAATCACGAGAACTATGAGGTGGTAAGGGCTCTTAAGGATCTGATTCCATTGTCTTTGCCGCATAGATATAAGTTTTGGTGGAGACAAGATTCAGGCAAGTATCCGCTATCGGGCAGCGAGACCACAAGTTTTTATGGACCTCTTTACACTGAAGGAGGCATCTTGAATAGCATAATTGACAGGGATGGGGTGATTCTTGCCGTTTATATTGGTCAAAATTATGTGAATCCGGATCCTGTGCATACCAATATAAATGGTCATTCTTGTTACTATATTAAAAAGGTCCATAAAAACTGCTCATATCGTTTCTGGGTAAAGATAGGAGAACGTGCTGCCGGCAAGAATCTTAAAGTGCAGGATATGATTGGGGCAGACTCTTTCAGAAAAATCAGAAGACCTGATGGAGATTATATCGAGTACATTCATAAGTCTACGGCAATTAAATCCACAAGCGGAGTTTGGGGGTTTAGAGGATTGTATTATCCGAATCAGTATCCTGACAATTCCGTAGAGTTTATAATAGTCGAAGATAACTAATACCTCAGCATCTTATGAAAAGATATTTGTCAATCATAATATTGGCGTTGTCCTCATGCCTCTTCGCTGGCATGGGGGCGCAGGAGCGGGGAAGCAGTGCTTACCGTACCGCCACATGGAGCCTTTATGCCGAGGGCGGCGCAACAATGGCGCACGGACTGGGAATGTCAAGCGTGGACGCGGCGCCGGGCATGAATATATTCCCGGAGATCGGGGCCGGCGTCTCGTTCAACATCCGTCCGTGGATCAGATTGGGTGTGAACTACGATTTTTCCAAGTATGCCCGTGAGCAGAGATTCTCCGAGTTCCAGCCATTGGAGATTCCAGCCGGTGAGGGAACGCTTTCAGAGCAATACGGTGGCCTTGTGTATTCGAAGATGTGGACGCATTATCATGCCGCTGACCTGACCCTTGAGTTCAACATCATGGAACTGTGGAGAAACCGTCAGGACAGACGCCTCAACCTTTATGCGGGAGCCGGTTTCGGCTGGCTTTTCGCCAGTGGCAACACCTACGACATCTCGATGGGGCACGAGCGTTGGAGCGGGTCGTACAAGGAGACGATAAACACTTGGCTGGACGCTGTGAACTCCAGGCATAAGTACGATGTCGGCTATGTTCCGATGCTGCTGTCCGCCGAGTTTGACGTGAGTCCCGTTGTGACTGTGGGCGTTCAGGGTAACTACAAGCGGCTTTTCAGTTGCGATAACGCTCCAAAGGGGATCGGTACCGCCTCAGTGGTCTTGAGACTGAATATTCTTGGATCAAAATCCGGCTACAAGAGTACCGGACGCAAGTTGCGTGAGTCCGAACTCGCTTTGGCCGCGATGACCGTGTCCGGCGCGGCCGCCAAGGCGGATTGTGAGGCTTCAGGTAAGGCCAAGGACGAGGCTCTCGCGTCTGCTATGAGCGAGAACGCTTCGCTGAAAGAGCGGGTGGATGCCCTTGAGAAAGAGAACGCCGGGCTTAAGGCGCGCCGCACAAGTGAGACTCTTAAGAAACTTACCGTTCAGTTCTCCAATGACAGTTTCAAGCTCAGCGCTGCCGCGAAGGCTGATCTTGACGCTTTCGCAGGACGGCTTAAGTCCACGGATGGCGTTGAGCTTGTCGTTGTCGGAGAGGCTTCAGCCACCGGGAACAGCGGACATAACCAGCGGCTCAGCGAACTGCGCATCGAGACTGTGCTGGACTACCTGCGGAAGCAGGGCGTAGATTGCAGCCGGGCTTTCCGCCAGCCTCTCGGCGATTCCGGTAAGGACGCTTCCGACTCAGCCCGCAGGGCGACTGTCCTTGTTGTTTCCCGAGGCGAGTAAATGACGGATAATTAACCTGTTGGATGAATATGCTCCCGTCTGTCACAGATATGAGTATATTCACAGATAGGAGTATATTCATTCGATGTTATTGACAATATTCATTTTTTATTAATAGGCGAAAGCCACTGAAAACCGATTGTATGAAAAGATTTCTTCTAACCCTGTCCGTCTGTTCGCTGGTGGCGGCGGTTGCCTCGTGTGAGTATTACTCCCCGGACATCAGATTTGAACAGACGATCACGAATGACTACACTGAGATTGTTAAGGCTTTGCAGGACCAGACAATGAGTATTTCAAAGAGATTGGAGCTTTTGGAGGAGGCCTTGAAAAGTCAGACCATGACTCTTTCGGAGAAGATGGATCTTCTTGATGAGGCCTTGAAGAACCTTTCCCTGACACTTTCCCAAAAGATGGAACTCTTGACGAAGGCCTATGAGAACGGAGTCCTCAAGTACGAGGAGATGACCGGCAGACTCATAGCCGAGATCAATTCAATGAACGTCACCACGGCGGAGAAGCTTGACGCTGTCAAGAAGGCGGTCGAGGCTCAGTCCGCTGACCTGTGCGCCAAACTTGACCTGATAGAGAAGGCTCTTGCCCTCATAGCCGAGAAGGCGGAAGAAGGGTTCGACAGCAACGCCGAGGCGATAGGCCTTGTTAAGGCGGCGATCGAGTCGCTTTCTGGTTCACTGGAGGAGAAACTTGCGGCGATCGAGTCCGCCGTCAAGAGCCAGACCACCGAGCTGAGCGCCAAGCTGGTGCTGATCGAGGGTGCGGTCAATGCCGGTTTTGCCGACAACGCGAAGGCTATCGGCCTTGTGGAGGATGCCATCGGATCCCTTGAGGGCACGGTGGAGACAAAACTGGACGTGATCAGGAGGGCGATCAACAAGCAGACAAAGGAACTGGGTCAGAAGATGAACCTGATCAGGGCTGCGGTAAAGAATAGCTTTGTCAAGAACGCCGAGGCGATTGATCTCGTGAAACAGGCTGTCGAGTCTCTCGAAGGGGCAATGGATGAGAAACTTGACGCGATCAACAAGGCGGTGGGCGACCAGACTGGCGCGTTGTCTGAAAAACTGGCGGCGATCGAGGGCGCTATCCAAGGCGGCCTTGTCGGAGAGGACAGCACGCTCGGCCTTGTGAAGAAGGCGATAGACGCCTTGAACGCGACGGCCGGCACGGCCAACGACAAACTGGACGCTATAAAAGATGCGATAGATTCTCCTATGTCAGGGCTTAACGTGAAGTTGGATGCGATAAAGGAGGCCGTGGCAAAGGGCTTGGCAAGTGTGACCGAGAAGCAGGATTTGATTCTGGCCGCGCTTAACAGTGAATCCTCTCATAATTTCACAGAAGACGAACTGATTGAGGTCGGGAATGACCATCTGTATGTGGACGCTTATTTCTGGAAGAATCATGCACAGGATGATTACGAAATAAATAAAGTGCTTAAAAAAATGCTCCCGCTCTGTTTCCCGGGCTCCTTTGAATTTGTCTATCGAAAGGATGGCGTTGACTATCCTCTTTCCGGGAACAAGGAGGGAAGTTCTTTCGGAAGGTTATATAATAAAAATTCTCATCCGAGTATAGATCCGCTGGATGAATTGATTCTGGCGGTGTCGTTGCGTGAAGATGGGAAACCTAACGTTTCGCCACTCAACGGGCATGATTGTTATTGCCTTCAAAAGGTGTATAAGGATGCGTGGTATGACTTTGGGGTAGCAAAAGGGGGAATGGCCAAAGATAAGGAGCTGAAGTGTATTGTTCCGGCCAGCAAGGACGACTCATTCGGAAGGCAGAACAGTACCGAGATACGTTATTCTGTCAGGCTCAAGGCGGAAAAGAAAGATGGCGTTTTCGGTTTCCGAGGTCTGCCGACCAAAAACTACATACTTGTCTTTGCCGACAAGTAAAAGAAATAATCCTCATCGTGGAGAGTAAATAACAGATACTAAACGCACTAAATGGATGTCCTCCTACCCGTTATGGGTAGGAGGACATTAGTTTAATATTATGATATTCAGATGATTGTCTTCCACGGCGAAACAGTGGTATGCTGGTGTAGTGCCACCATACCACTGTTCCCTACTCCCGGAAGCCTTTCGAGGCGCGGAGGAGGTGACGGAGGGAGCTGGTGAGCTCACGGGTTTCCTGAAGGAGGTTCAGGTAGAGGTAGGCCACGGTGATGTTCTCCTTGGAGGACTGCATCCGCTGCATCTGTGCCTCACGGGCTTTCTCAAGGCAATCCTTGAGTTCCTCGGCCTCGCGGCGGACATCATCGACCTCGCCGTAGGAATCGGTCTGGAGAATCTTCCCGGGGCGCCTCAGCACGAACAGCACCGTGTCCCTCAATGGGATATATTCCTTGACCTGCTCCTTGCTCAGCGGCACGAAGTTGTTGTCCACGTGTTCCTCGCACGGGTCGGCTATTCGCCTGAGGCAGTAGAGGATCTCCTCGCAGGAGTTCCTGCCGAGGTGGAACCAGGTGTTCTTCTCCATCGCGACCTCCGGGTCAATTTTACGGAACCCGATCATCTCCTTACGTCTGCTGTTCTTCAGCTCCTCCCTCTTGCGTCTCATGGTGCTCTCAGCCTTGTGCAGCATCCCGAGATCCTCCTTGATGAAGCCATCGGTGATCTGGCGGAAGGTTGTGTTGACATATTCAAGGAAATCAGACTGGCTGTCGGCTATGTGCTTGCTCAGAAGCGTAAGGATCTCGCTCTTGTCGGTGCTGAGCATCATCTGGTTGAAGGTCACGTCTCCGTTCTCTTCCTCCGCCTTTTTCTTGTAGCGGATGTTGCTGCGGACGAGCAGGAAGATCGCGAGCGCCATCATCACGCAGGCAGCCACGAATCCGCCGACGTGCATCAGCATCGCCACGAGGAAGCAGAGAATGAAGGCCGCTCCGGCTGTGATGAACCAGCCTCCGATGACGGAGACGACACCTGTCACTCTATAGACAGCGCTCTCTCGTCCCCAGGCACGGTCGGCCAGAGAGGAACCCATCGCTACCATAAATGTGACGTAAGTTGTTGAAAGAGGTAGTTTAAGGGATGTTCCGAGGGCTATCAGCAGACCTGCCACAACCAGATTGACCGTGGCCCTGACCTCATCGAATGCCGCTCCTTCCGGAAGTCTGGCCTCGTCGGTGTTGAAACGCTTCTCGCACCAGGCCTTGACGTTGTCCGGCACGACATCCTGGAAGAAATTGGCGGTGTTGTTGGAGAATCTGACCAGAACCCGGGCTATCTTCGACGAGCCGAACATCTCGTCACCCTCGCTCTGCCTGGAAAGGTCCACGGAGGTCTTGATCACGTTGTGGGCTTTCTTCGATGTCGCAAGCGAGAACACCATCACCGCGCCTGCCGCCACAAGGAATATCATCGGACTTTTGGCCGGTCCCTCAAGTGACGACATCATGAAGGTGGAAGGGTCCGAGGCTCCGCTTGCGGCAAAGTCAGTGTAGGCGGAATATCCCGCCAGAGGCACTCCGATGAAGTTGACGAGGTCGTTGCCGGCGAATGCCATCGCAAGGGCGAAAGTTCCCATCAGTACCAGAATCTTGAACACATTGACTTTCAAGAAATAGAGAAACTGCATGATGGCTGTTGACGCGAGGAAGCATATTCCCAGAATGGTAAGGGTGTGATTTTGGATATATTCGTAGATTTCCGGCGTGACGAAAGACATGCTTTTGATGCCTTTGAACAGCATGAAGTAGAAGATGGCTGTCGTGGCGACGCCACCGAATAGTCCTATCTTCCACTTGAGGTTCTTCTTGTAGGTGAATGTGAAGACAATACGGGAGATGTACTGCAGGACGATTCCGAAGAAGAACGCTATGGCGACGGAAACGAATATGGCCATGATCATGCCGAGCGCCTTCTCCGTGTTCATCAGGTCGCCTACCGTCAGTCCGGTGGTGTCGTTCGCCAGCTTCAGAAGCACGAATGCCGTGGTGCCTCCAAGCAGCTCAAACACAAGGGAAACCGTGGTCGAGGTCGGCAGTCCGAGGTTGTTGAATATGTCAAGCAGGATCACGTCAGAGATCATCACGGCGAGGAAGATGAACATCAGCTCCTTCAGGGAGAACATCGCCGGATGGAATACTCCATTCCTTGCGACTTCCATCATTCCGTTGCTCATCGTCGCTCCCATGAACACTCCGACAGCGGCCACGATGATGATTGTCCTGAACTTGGCCACTTTGGCGCCTATCGCTGAGTTCAGGAAGTTGACGGCGTCGTTGCTGACTCCGACCATCAGGTCGAACACCGCCAGCACGAACAGGAATACCACAAACACAAGGTAAATCTCACTCATAATTTTTCTCTACTATTACGAACGCAAAATTCACCATAAAATGTTACCGGACGATTGCAACCGTGTTACATTTCGGTTACAATCCTCGCCGGGGAGTACCATCGTTGTGATCCGTTGCAACCGTGTTACATTTCGGTTACAATCTATTGTTTGTATTGGTGGCGCTTCGACAGGCCCAAAGCATAGCCACTTGACAGCGGAAAAATCAAATGGCGGATTTTGGTAACGTGCAAAATCCGCCATTTGCCTTTTTTCCGCTGTCATCAAACACGGTAGAGGCCGGCTTATGATTGTGTGTGCCCTCTGTCTGGGTATAATGTTCCAACCCTTGAACCGAAGTGACTGCACAACATAAAAATCCCTCTGAAAGATTTCCAGAGGGATAGCAAATGGATGTGTCGGAAAATTATTTAGCCTTACCCTGCTTGGCGACCGCCTCCTGCTTGCGCTTCAACTCCTCGGGATCAGCAAGATAGTAATCCTTTACGAGATTGAGGTCGTCATCGAACTCGAACACGTAAGGGGTTGCGGTAGGGATATTCAGGCCGACGATGTCAGCGTCAGAGATTCCCTTGAGGTGCTTCACAACGCCACGAAGGCTGTTGCCGTGAGCCACAACCACGATGTTGTCGTGCTGCTTGAGGGCTGGGAAGATCTCGCACTCCCAGTAAGGCATAACACGCTCGATGCAGTTCTTAAGAGCCTCTGTGCGCGGGATGTACTGGTCAGGAACGAGAGCGTAGCGAGGATCCTTGGTCGCGCTGTTAGGGTCGTCCTCCGGAAGGTTGTGCGGAGCCACGTCGAAGCTGCGGCGCCAGATGAGCACCTGCTCGTCGCCGTACTTCTGGGCGGTCTCGGCCTTGTTCAGACCCTGAAGCATGCCGTAGTGCTTCTCGTTGAGCCTCCAGGTCTTCTTTACAGGAATCCAGTCGAGATCCATGGCGTCGAGGACGTTGTTGAGGGTCTTGATGGCTCTCTTAAGATAAGAGGTGTAGGCCACCTCGAATGTGATGCCGGCCTCTTTCAAAGCCTTTCCGGCGTCGAGGGCTTCCTGTACACCCTTCTCGCTGAGGTCAACGTTGGTCCAGCCTGTGAACCTGTTCTCCTTGTTCCACTGGCTTTCGCCGTGACGGATAAGTACAATTCTTTTCATATTCTTGAATATTTCAATAAGTTTCTTTCTACTGATCCACCGTCGCTCCGGCGCTTCGGCAATCTAAGCGGCCGCAGCCCCCGGTGACCGGAATGCAAAGTTACATCATTATTCCGATTCGTCAAATTGGTTGCCCATAATCATGAGCAGCTTGTCGCCCACCTTGAGCCTTACGGAACCATCAGGAACGATCAGCTCCCCGTCCCGTTTTATCATCACGACGCGCGTCCCCTCAGGCAGCGCCACCTCCTTGAGGGTGTCTCCGGAAGAAAGGTCGGACTCCGTCAGCCTGTGGTCCATCAGCTTGCCGGCCTCCTCCGGGATCTCGATTCCGAATGTCTCCGGAGCCTTCTCCTGAGGCAGGGCAAGGTTCAGCTTGCGCGCCACCGCA
>ENA-OPKX01000461-OPKX01000461.1-human-gut-metagenome-genome-assembly--contig:-NODE-461-length-8256-cov-3.748811_pt1 | contig 8256 bp, 5 predicted proteins | sample MGYA00241791_ERZ501709 | MGnify/ENA primary metagenome ERZ501709 (study PRJEB25962, sample SAMEA2042091) | human gut metagenome | biome: human gut; feature: human-associated habitat; material: faeces...
GACGCTCATGAATATTCAGAAAGCTTCTTCAACAACCGCGACATCCCCGTATGGCTGGTCGTGTTCGGCTCCGCCGGGCAGGTGATGTTCACGCTGCGGTTTGTCTACCAGTTCATCTTCTCGCACCGCAGGCACGTGTCCGTGCTGCCGCGAGGCTTCTGGATCATCAGCCTGGCAGGTTCCGGAATGATCATCACCTACGGAATAATCCGTCTGGACGCGGTGCTGATCATCGGCCAGGCGTTCGGCTTTGTCACCTACATCAGAAATCTGATCCTTGGATCAGGCAAAACCCAATCGTCAGATGCGGAATAAGAGTTCACAGGTTTTTCCAGCCCCGGCTCCTTCCTCACCGGTTGCCGGGCCTGCGGGAGCGTCGCCACTGCGGTGCCGCAAAGGGAACATATTCACCCGCCATCCCATGATGACGGTCTTTGTCTTCTGCGCCGTCTGCCTTCTTCCCATGATGGCGATGCGTGATTTCACGCCATCCAACGAACTGCGCTACCTGAGCATCGCTGACGAAGCTATCGCCAACGGCCACCTGTTCGCATTCTACAACCACGGCATTCCCTACGCCGACAAGCCACCTCTTTATTTCTGGATAGTGATGCTGTGCAGGCTGTTGTTCGGACATCACAGTTGCCTCGCGCTGTCGATGTTCTCTCTGATTCCGGCATTCGCCATTGTCGGGATAATGGACAGGTGGGTGATGAAAGGCAAGTCCGCGATGAACAGGATGTCCGTGGCCGGAATGACGCTGACCTGCGTGATGTTCCTCGGGACGATGGTCGTGCTGAGGATGGACATGCTGATGTGCCTGTTCATCGTCCTGGCTCTCTGGACATTCTACAGGATGTACACCGGCGAAGGCTCCCGGCGCCAGGACTCGCTGACGCTACCGCTATGGATCTTCCTTGCCCTTTTCACCAAGGGACCCGTAGGCCTACTGATGCCGCCGCTGGCGATAGCGGTGTTCCTTGCGGTCAAGCGGGATTGGAAAGGATTCCGCAAGTACCTGGGTCTCAAGACCTGGGGCATCATCGCCGTCCTCTCCGCCGTCTGGCTCACCTGTGTCTGGCTGGAAGGCGGCCTGGAGTACATCAACAACCTCCTTTTCAAGCAGACAGTAGGCCGCGCCGTCAACGCCTTCACCCATGCGAGACCCTTCTGGTTCTATCTGGTGACTATCCTATGGTGCCTGGCTCCCTACACCCTGCTGCTGATCGGCTCATTCATGGCCTCGCTGCTTCCGGTCAGGAAGGCCGGTGCTGAAAAGGTCTCCGATCTTGAGATTCTGTTCCTCTGCACGATCATCTCCACAGCCGCGATGCTGTCATCATTCAGTTCAAAGCTTCCGATCTACCTCGTGCCGGTCCTCCCGTTCTGCGTCTATCTGTTCCCTATCGTTCTTGGCCGCATCGGGGAACGCGGATGGATGCGCTGGTCTGTAGGAATATTCCAGATCCTGCTGCTCTGCGCCGGCATAGCCACCCTCCTTTTCCTGAGCGGCTCTGTCACCATACCCGCGGCAGCCTGCCTTCTGGATGAATATTCCTTCGCCCGCGAGGCTCCGGTGGTCAACGCCGTCATCCTCCTGACCCTGGCCAACGCCATGGGGACATGGTTCCTGATAAAGAGGAAAAGTGTGAATATTCCTGCCCTTCTTCTCAGCGCCGGACTGTTCCTGGCGGCCTTCTCCGCCTCGGCTGTACTCCGCGACCTGAACCCGTACATAGGCTACGGCTCAATCTGCTCGAGAGTTCCGGAAGGCACCGATGTCGCCACCATATTCCTTCACCGCCCCGAGAACATCGATGTCTACACTGGCCGCCAGATCACCGACTTCGGAGACGATCCCGCAAAACTGTCCGAGGCGGTCAAAGCCCACATTGAGCTGACCGGGGAGAATGTCGGTTCCGGCAGACCTTTAACGATCATCACCCGAACGTCAAGAATGGAAACAACACCCGAACTACAGAAACTCTTCAGCGAGGGTACCGTCATTTATGCCGGCCCTTACTGCCTGACTACCATAAGCCGGAAGTAGCCGATGAGAACAGCCGGCTATCCAGACTTGTCTGTGTGCTAAGCAGCAAAGGCACAAATGATCCTTAAAAGATAACCAGGTCTTTTTTTAAGGATTACTTTAACGCAAATTTAGGGGGTATCATCCGAAAATATTTCTGTTTTTTATAATCCGCATACGTTTCTTTTCATTATTTACGTTTTTAGTGCATATTATTGCGGTTCAAATATTCATTTAAAATTTGAACTATGTATTTCAATGAAAAGAGACAAGGACTCGCTCCGTTCGTGAATCTGCGGAGCGATGTGGGATTCAAGGCAGTGTTCGCGGACAGGAACAACAAGGACATCCTCATCGGGGTGCTGAACCAGATCCTGCCTCCGGAGGCGAGGATCGAGGACATCAAGGAGTACTCCGACAGGGAGCAGCGGAGGGATGTCCCCTACGGGAAGAAGACGGTGCTGGATCTGGTCTGCGTGGACAGGGACGACAGGACGTTCGTCGTGGAGATGCAGGCCTCGGAGGAGGACTTCTTCTTCGAGAGGTGCGTCTACTACGCGTCGGGACTCTACCATCTCGAGCTCTCGGACGGGGTGCGGTACAAGGGGCTGCGGCCGGTCTACGTGGTGTCGTTCCTGAACTACCGCCTGAGGCACGACGACGAGTCACTCTGGGACACCGACCACTTCATCTCCAACTGGAGGTTCACCGAAAAACGCACCGGAATGGTTGCGGATCAGACAATTAGTGTTATCTTTGTGGAGATGACGCTGTTCACCAAGACGCTGGAGGAGTGCGTGACGGAGTTCGACAGGCTGTTCTACATATTCAAGAACAGTGAAGGCTTCCAAAGGATCCCCGAATGGATCGAGGAGGCCGGCGGGATCTCAAGACGGCTCGCCGAGGCGTGTGAGGTGGCGGCGTTCGACAAGGAGAAGAAACTTAAATACGAGATTGACAAGATGAACGAGTGGGACATTCAAGCGCAGAAGGAATATGCCGTGCGCAAGGGCTTGGAGGAAGGGCTGCAGAAAGGGCTGCAGAAAGGGCTGCAGAAAGGGCTGCGGGAAGGCCGTGAGGAGGGTCTGGAGCAAGGACGTGAGGAGACAAGACTTTCTATCGCAAGAAAGCTTTTCGAGGCCGGGACACCGGTTGATGTGATTGTCAACTGCACTGGAGTTGATGATGGAACAATCGCATCGTTCGCTCATCCCGAGTAGCATAATGGATGGCGATCCGCAAGTCCGGGAAGGAGCTTGCGGATGCTTCCTTTGAAGTTGCCTGACACATATCTCGCAGACGTTATTTGGCGGATTTGCGTAGCAGACCGTAACGTACCTTTATGTCCGGTTCGATTTCAGGGGAAGGCAAGTGCTCTTTCCTGATCATCGCTTTTTCCACTTCGGTAAAATCTCCACAGGTCATAAGATTCACGAAACCGTTGTCGTACATTATCTTGATCTCAGACATAAGCTCGGTCGCGTCAATGTCTATGAGATCGCTTACGATAAGGCCATTGAGCATCGCATCGGTATAAGTCGCCGAAGGAAAGTCCCTGTTGATGGCCGTGAGCAACTCCTTGAACCAGGCGATGACCTCAGTTCTCCTGTCCGGCTCAAAGAAAGAGATCTGAGCGACAGCGTTGGCGACTGTAAATTTCCAGAAATATTCGGTAACTTTACGGGGGAAATGAAAATTGGATGGATTATGAATATTCGGAGAATGTTTTTGGGCATGGCGGTGCTGTGTGGGTTTTCGGTTTCGGCGGCCGCGGAAGGGCGCTTCGACAAGCTCAGCGACCGCGTTAAGGAGGTCCCTGAGCCTGTCGTCGAAGGAACCGTGGTTCGACAGGAAGGATCCGGCAAAGGGAAACTGATCGATGACGTGAACGTGTTCGTGGGGACGGACGGGTTCGGGAACGTGTACCCGGGGCCGCAGGTGCCGTTCGGCGGGATCCAGATCAGCCCGGACTGCGACGACAAGGACTATGACTGCGCGGCGGGGTACAAGTACTCCAAGCCGTTCATCCAAGGGTTCAGCCTCACGCACCTCAGCGGAACCGGAATCCCGGACATGGGCGATTTCCTCTTCCTGCCGGGAACCGGATCGAAGATGGATCCGTCAACCTACGACCACACCCGGGAATGGGGCGAGCCGGGCTACTACGGAGTGATCCTGAAGGACTACGGAGTCAAGGCCGAGATGACGGCAGCCCGGCGAAGCGGAATATTCAAGTTCACATTCCCGCAGTCGGACAGTTCGTTTGTGATGATCGACCTTGACCACACCCTCAAATGGGATTGCCTCTGGTCCACGGTCCGTCTGCTGGACGAGCGCACGATCATCGGCAGCAAGGTCGTCAACGGCTGGAACCCGGGACGTTATGTCTATTTCGTTGCCAGATTCTCAAGGCCGATCGAGGAATTCAACATATTCCAGGATGACAAGCCTGTGATATACAACACCAAGCGGTTCCGCAGCTCGCTTGAGGCGTGGGGACAGAAACTGAAGGCTGTCGCAAGGTTCAAGACCGGAAAAGACGAGAACATATTCGTGAATGTAGCAGTGTCCGCTGTCGGCACAGACGGTGCTCTGAACAACCTCAAGGAGCTGGAAGGCAAGGACTTCGCCGCCGTAAGGACCGAGGCCGAGGATCTCTGGGAAAAGGAACTCGGGAAGTATGAGCTTGACTCCGACGACAAGGTGCTGAGGGAGACCTTCTACACCAGCGTCTATCGCACTGCCCTCCACCCGTTCCTATTCGAGGACGCGGACGGACGTTTCCGCGAGCACGACGGCACGATCGGGAATGCGGAAGACTTCACCAACGTCACGACATTCTCGCTATGGGACACTTACAGGGCTTTCCACCCGCTTCTCAACCTCGTCAACAAGCCGCTTCAGGCAGACATCGCCAACTCGATGCTCGCCCACTTCGACAAAAGTACCGAGAAGATGCTCCCGATCTGGTCGTTCTACGGCGGCGAGACCTGGTGCATGATCGGCTACCACGCCTGCTCTGTACTGGCCGACATGATGCTCAAAGGCGTGCGTGGCTTCGACTACGAGCGCGCGTTCCAGGCGATGAAGACCACCGCCACCAACCCTCACTACGACTGCATTCCTGAATATACCACCCTCGGCTACGTGCCTTTCGACAAGGAGAAGGAATCGGTCTCCAAGACTCTTGAATATGCCTACGACGATTGGTGCATTGCCCAGGCGGCCAAGCTTCTGGGTCACCGGGAGGACTACGAGTTCTTCCTCAACCGGTCGATGAACTACCGGAATCTCATCGATCCCGAGACCGGCTACATGCGCGGAAAGGATTCCGCCGGCGACTGGCGCGACCCGTTCGCCCCTGTCGCCTACCAGGGTCCGAACTCCGTCCACGGCTGGGGCGACATCACGGAAGGGTTCACGATGCAGTACACGTGGACAGTGCCGCACGATTTCGGCGGATATGTCGAGAAAGCCGGCCGGAAATTGCTCCAGAGCCGCCTGGACAGCCTCTTCACCATCGAGCTGCCCGAGGATATTCCAGGAGCGCACGACATCTGGGGCCGCATCGGCGGCTACTGGCACGGCAACGAGCCTTGCCATCACGTTACCTACCTGTACGACTGGTTCGGCCAGCCGTGGAAGTGCCAGAAATGGGTGCGCTACATCGCAGACAACTTCTACGGCAACGAACCCGGCTCGCTGAGCGGCAACGATGACTGCGGCCAGATGTCCGCCTGGTACATTTTCAACTGCCTTGGATTCTACCCGTTCTGCCCCGGATCTGATGAGTACTACATTGGCTCCCCATGCGTTCCCGGCCTGAAGGTCAGGCTCTCGGACGGCGGCACTCTGGAGATGACCACGGAAGGCTGGAGCAAGGATGCCGTCTACATCAAGGCCGCCTACCTCAACGGCAAGAGGCTGGACTCCCCCGTCATCCGCTACTCCGACATCAAAGACGGAGCCCGGCTTCATTTCGTGATGTCCAGGAAGCCGGTGAAGAATGGTTTTCGGCTGCGACCAAATTGATTGGCGAAGGATTACTTGGTAAGCGATAAACAATAAGTTGGTTATTATTTAAGGATTACTTAGGGGGTATCATCCGAAAATATTTCTGTTTTTTATAATCCGCATACGTTTCTTTTCATTATTTACGTTTTTAGTGCATATTATTGCGGTTCAAATATTCATTTAAAATTTGAACTATGTATTTCAATGAAAAGAGACAAGGACTCGCTCCGTTCGTGAATCTGCGGAGCGATGTGGGATTCAAGGCAGTGTTCGCGGACAGGAACAACAAGGACATCCTCATCGGGGTGCTGAACCAGATCCTGCCTCCGGAGGCGAGGATCGAGGACATCAAGGAGTACTCCGACAGGGAGCAGCGGAGGGATGTCCCCTACGGGAAGAAGACGGTGCTGGATCTGGTCTGCGTGGACAGGGACGACAGGACGTTCGTCGTGGAGATGCAGGCCTCGGAGGAGGACTTCTTCTTCGAGAGGTGCGTCTACTACGCGTCGGGACTCTACCATCTCGAGCTCTCGGACGGGGTGCGGTACAAGGGGCTGCGGCCGGTCTACGTGGTGTCGTTCCTGAACTACCGCCTGAGGCACGACGACGAGTCACTCTGGGACACCGACCACTTCATCTCCAACTGGAGGTTCACCGAAAAACGCACCGGAATGGTTGCGGATCAGACAATTAGTGTTATCTTTGTGGAGATGACGCTGTTCACCAAGACGCTGGAGGAGTGCGTGACGGAGTTCGACAGGCTGTTCTACATATTCAAGAACAGTGAAGGCTTCCAAAGGATCCCCGAATGGATCGAGGAGGCCGGCGGGATCTCAAGACGGCTCGCCGAGGCGTGTGAGGTGGCGGCGTTCGACAAGGAGAAGAAACTTAAATACGAGATTGACAAGATGAACGAGTGGGACATTCTGGCGCAGCGGGAATTCGCCGAGCGCAAGGGCTTCGAGGCGGGATACGCCGACGGAGAGGCCAAGGGGATCGCCGATGGGATGGCCAAAGGAATGGCCAAAGGAATGGCCAAAGGAATGGCTAAAGGAATGGCTAAAGGAATGGCTAAAGGAATGGCTGACGGTTTGGCCAAAGGAAAGGCCGAGGGGATGGCCGAGGGGATGGCCGAGGGAAAAGCTGAGGGAAAAGCTGAGGGTAAAGCTGAAGTGGCCAAGGCCATGCTTGAAATCGGTATGCCAATAGGGCAGATTCTACAATTGACCGGGCTTACCGAGAAACAGGTAAAGGCATTAAGGTAATGACCCGAAAAACAAGGCGACCGGGATCTCCGGTCGTCTTGCATTAAGTAAGCTGGTTTAAAGTTAAAGAGGGTTACCTTGCAAAATACATGCTCTCTCCATTGCTTCCGTTGTAGTTCGCCTGATAGACCACATCGTAACTTCCAGAGATTGTGGAGTTGTCAGCTGATGTTGCCTTGGCGATCGAAACACCACAGATGTAGTATTTTCCGTTGCTGGTCTTCTGACCGGCACCGAAGTACTGGTACTTCAAGGTCTTGAAGTTGTCCTTCGCTGTAAACCAAAGCCAATCATAGTTGGTCTCGGAGAAATCCTTAGGAGCGAAGTTGTAGTTGCCCCAACCGTTTCCTCCCGAGCACTCAGGCAAGTAAACGCAGAACTTACCGCCACTTAGCGACTGAGACTTGCGGCGGTCAAGGAACAGACCCACCTTGGCTGTCTTGTTCTTGTAGTCAATCTCGACGCATGCGTCAAGGATCGAGTCGAGGTAAAGTCCCTTGACACCCACGTTGTTGACATGCTCCGCACCATTGGCGTCCGCCAAAGTCTCCCCGTTGAGAGGATTGCCGAATGTCACCGTTGTCTTGTCAGCGTTCACGTTTCCCTTACCCAAAGTCTTGTTTGGATCAAAGAGTTTGGAATATAACGTCCAGGAACCCTTGAAATCGGCAGGAGAAAGCTGAGTCACGGTGATCCTTGAGCCGGTGGTAAACTCGATTGTTGCGGTACGAGGACTTCCTGTAGTGTTCTCCGTCCAACGAACGACACCGTCCTTGTAGGTAAGCCATCCCTTGTCAACCGATGCATCGCCTCCAATAATAGGACGATAGCCAGCCTTGTCGTTCTTCCACAATTCGAGTTGCTCAGGCTCGGTAGGCACACGTGCCTCGACCTTGACCTTGCAGGACGCCGTCTTCCCACCGTCGGTTGTCGTGGCTGTCACCACAG